>Ga0078972_1000208_pt1 | contig 241172 bp, 235 predicted proteins | sample YelNatPaOPGAMG01_FD_67568 | JGI IMG/M metagenome (GOLD analysis project Ga0078972, IMG submission 67568) | Hot spring thermophilic microbial communities from Obsidian Pool, Yellowstone National Park, USA - OP-RAMG-01 (SPADES assembly) (version 2) | ecosystem: Environmental > Aquatic > Thermal... | reverse complement strand
AATCTCCATCAAAAATCGTATATTTAAGACCGACTGCGGCCACATAATAGTCTTTATTGTAGTTAAGCCCTAGCATCTCATCATTCATACCAACCTCAAAATGGGCTCCAATCGTAGGAAGTCTATCTGCCGTATCAAACTTAATCTTTTCTTTCATTGTTTTTACATTGTAGTCCATATAGGTATAGTCGTCTCTTTTAGAGATAGCGCCTTCTTGTGCGCTTGCTAAACCTTCAATATTTGACTCAAAATGTTTTAACTCGCTTACATCGTCAATATTTTTATCTCCCGTCAAAAACTGTAAATATGCGATTGCTAATTTAAAATTTGTTCTTGCCTCTTGAAGTTTTATATCTATACTTTTATAAGCAGACCTAGCTTGCTCAACTTCAAATTTTCTAACCAATCCATCGTTATAAAGTCTTTGCGATTTTTTAATAAAACTGTTAGCTATTTTTTTAGAATCCTCAGTTATTTTAATAAAACTTTTTGCGGCAACAGCGCCGTTGTAAGCTTTCAAAACTTCTAAACCCAAAAGCTTTTCGTCCCTGGCGTATTTTGCTTCATTTGCGCCGACCTGAAGACTTGCCATTTCTTTTGCACTATCAAGCTTACCACCCGTATACAATGGAACCTCATAAACAACCTTGCTTTCAAAATTCGTTATTGCATCTGGATTATTTAACTTACTTGGCTGGGTAGCTAGCAATGCTGCAGCATCCGCTGGAGTCGGAGTTGCATTTGTCATTATCTTACCCATAGCGGAAGAACTTAGAAACTGGTCAAAACCAAAATCCATAAAAGAAACCTGACGCTGTGATAGTTTCATACCAAAAACATACAATGGATTGTTTGTATTTGTTATATTCTCATTAAACTCAATCTTACCTCGATCATAACTCTTGGCTTCTCTTAATTCTTGCTTAGCCTTTTCAACATCAAGTTTTTTGGCCTTCAACTCTTGATTGTTTTTAATGGCAAGTTTAATCGAATCATCAAAATTTGCCGTATATGAAAAAAGCAGAGCTTGCGATATAACAATACCTATTGATATTTTCTTCAACATAAGTTTTAATCCTCTGGAGATTTTATATTTTTGTAAATGAATTATAGCATAACAAGTACTAATCATTGCCTTAAATAGCTAAAACCATAATTATTGGTGTTAGAGCAAGATTGTATCAGAAAAAAAAGTAGTTGATTTTTAAAAAAATAATGAAATATAAAATAGATGGCGGGCTATCGTCCAACCCACCAAAAAACACCGATAGATACAATTAAAAACTGAACAAATAAAATAGTCGCTACACCAATAATATTGCCAGTTTGGCAACTTGTACACTGCTTAAATTTTCGAGATTCATACTGCGCATACAAAAAATAACTTATAATCAGCATGGGTATAAGTGCCAATGTATACTTATCCACCATATATACCTTATGAGAAACTTCTTTCGACGCAAAAAACGGAATGGCAAAAGTTAGCAAAACGGCAATCATAATATATTTTGCGGCTCTTTTAAAGTAGTCTCTATAAAACACAGTAGGACACGCTCCTCCGCTACTATCCTTAACTAATCCGAACTCAAGGTGATTATTAATACGCTCCTTCACTTCTTTGTCAACCCTATCAACAAAGGTACTTCCAAAACAGTAGTCTAAGTAGTGTTGAAATAGTCTAGCTTTTTCACCTTCCAAATCCTTGCTTTGTGGGGCGCCATGCTCATCTTCATATATAAGAGTAATCCTCTCATATCGCTCGACATCTACACTTATACCCTCATAGTAAATACTTCTTTCAGTAGCTGTTACCTTGCCTGCATGCTTTATGAAACGACCGTTAATATATGGTGTATATATATCGTCTTCTTTTACGACCATTATATTATATTGGATACCTATCAAGATCGCACTAAGAGCTTCTAAATCGTACTCTTTCATAGTATCTACCATGTCAGCAATCCAATCTTGCAACTCATCATTGAAAAAACGAACATTCGCAGAAATAAGGCGAACCATAGGGTCTGGATATTTAATAATATTTCTAATCATTGTTGTGACTTTAAAAGGAGTTTTGAAGAAGTCGACGGAATTCCGCCGACTTGAAGTTTTAGTGGCTTTTACTGACCACTACAAGCATTTTTAGATTTATCGCTATAAATCTTATCAATTGCCAGATTTTGCAAGTTCTAAAGAAACGTGCAGTTCTACCTGGAATCATAGCCGTATTAAATTTGTCATTTTTTGCAAAGTTAAACTCTTCTGGTTTTGCCATAGTATTCTCCTCTTAATTATTCTGGAATCATTGTCCAGCCCGGATTGAGCTTGGCTTTATAGATAAATAGGTAATGCAAGATATGTTTTATCCAGTGACCTGCAAGACCGATTTCACCGAACGTATAATCCGTATCTCTTCCTGTGCCAGGATACTTATCAAAATCAGGTACAACAGGATAAACAGTCATGGCAGCAGCTTGTCCGTCTAACCATCCTTTACCAGCAGAAGCAACGCATGCCGCGCCCATTTCAGCCATAGAAGCCTCATGAAGATGTGCATTTGGACCTTTTTTAACCAAATCACATACGCTATGCGCAACTGTTTTACCTATAATACCGCTTGGCATACCGGTTCTTGGAGGAGTCGGATTAATAACTGTTCCATTTGGAGACTTCATAGGTTTTGATATAATATGTGGCGGAGCAAATGCGATTCCTGCCGCAAATATATTTTTATATTTTGGACTTTGGTAGGTTCTAGGCCAATCACTTGCTTTCCACTCATTATAAGGTTTAGCCGTATAATCTGCATCAACTTTCATAAATCCGTTTGGCGCAAACATTGTTTCAGTAATATCTTCGCCTGCTTTATTGTACGCTTTTAGTCCCTGTCCCGCAAAAGGAGGAATTAGCATAGCAAAGTCAAATGTCTCTTCACCTTTTGAACCATCAAGTAATTCATACTCAACTTTACCTTTTTCAACTTTATAGGGATGAGCTCCAAGAATATAATCAACACCTCTTTCAGCGAATAAAGACTCAGTAAAAATTCTTGAGCTAACGACATAACCGCCGACCTTCATATGAAGACCGCCCATACCGAAGTCGCCTAGAAAAGATTCGTTAGAAATCCATTTAATATCTGCCATACTTCTAACACCAGCCTTGTTAAGCTCATGCTCTATATTAAATATATATTCAAAAGCGGCCCCTTGGCAAGTACACATACCATGACCTGTTCCTATGAGGAATTTTTGTCTTTCGCCTTTTTTCATTTTTTCAATACATTTTTTTAGCTCATGCGCAGCGTGCTCGGCATGATCAGCCGTACATACAGAAACTGTATTTTCACCTATCTGAGACCCTTCGCCAAGTCCAGGTGTGGCGCCAAAATTCAATTTTGGTCCAGTAGCATTAATTAAATAATCAAAAGTAACTTCTTCCGATTGTCCAACTTTACCCTGCCCTGTGTACTCAATAGTTACAAACGATTTATCATGGCTTGAACTACCTTCAGGATTGATACTCACTGCTCTAGCCTGCTTGTAAGTGATGCCTGCTTTTTTATAAACTGGATCCAATTCGAATGTAACATCCTCTTTGGTCATTTCGCCGACGCCAACCCAAATATTTGACGGAATCCAATTCCATCTTGCATTAGGGGTAACTACAACAACTTCGTGTTCCTTTCCTAGCCATTCCCTAGCAAATGTTGCAGCTGTATGTCCGGCGACACCGGCACCCAATACTACGACTCTAGCCATCAGTACTCCTTTTAGTTAGTTTTGTAAAATTTGTTTCGCAAGTTATATTTACAAGATATAACAACGTATTCGAGAGAACGGATTTAGTTTAACCTCTTATAAATTAAATTTCTCTTAATTATAGCTCATAACATATTTTGATGAATAAATAGTTAGTCAAATGTTAATTTGTAGGCTATGTAGTTTTGGCTATGTAGGTTTTTTATTTCTGCTTATTTTATAGCAAAATACCATATTCACTTTTTAACTATAAAAATTATATAAATAGTTTTTTGTTATAAAGACCGTACAAGTACGGTCATATTGTGTTATATTTTATTAAATAATCGCATATGAAACACTAATTGCGGCCTTAAGAGATGCTAATTCGTCAAGGACTTCCTGATTTACGTCGTCATCAACGATAATAACGGCCATTGCTTCAGAGTTTGAATTTCTGCCCAACCTGAAATCTGCAATATTTATTCCATGCTTGCCAAGTGTACTGCCAACTTCTCCAATTACACCTGGAATATCTTTATTTTTGAAAAATATCATTTTACCTTTCGGTTCAATGTCAACTTCGAACCCGTCAATATCAAGAATTCTCTGGGTATTCTCGTCAAAACTTGTCGCACAAATTGTAGTAACTCCGATATTTGTTGTAACCTTGACACTTATTTTATTTTTATATCCACCAGTATTAGCCTCTTCTGTAGCAACAATATCTATTCCGCGTTCTTTCATTAAAAATTGTGCATTAACATAATTAACATTTTCGCCAAGTGATTGCCTACCTGCGCCAACGGCGGCAAATGTGGCCAAAGGTTCAAGCTGAGAAGCTATCTCCCCTGCGGCTTTTATTTTAACAGACTCTAATGCGCCTTTGTTTATTTGAGTCGCTAAAAAAGAAATTTTTTGAGCAAGCTCAATAAAACTAAGATTAAACTCTGAAACCTCCCCTACTTTTACCGGCAGATTTAAAGCATTTGGAAATGATATTCCTTTTGCGGCACTCAACGCTTGTTCTGCGGCTTCTATAGCAATCTTTTCCTGACTCTCCTGTGTATTTGCACCAAGATGTGGCGTAACGCAAATATTATCAAGATCAAGCAGTGGATTAGCTATGGCTGGTTCTTTATTAAAAACATCCATACCGGCAAAAGAGACTTTTCTATTTTTCAGCGCCTCATACAAATCATCTTCATTGTATAGCCCACCTCTAGCACAGTTAATCAAAACTACACCTTCTCTCATCTTGGCAATCTCTTTTGAAGTTATCATATTGATAGTTTCTTTGTTTTTTGGCGTATGAATCGTAATTACATCACAAAGCAAAATATCATCAAAGTTTGAAGTATATTTTACACCAACATCAGTTGCTTTTGATGGCTTGATATACGGGTCATAAGTCAAAACGTCCATACCAAAAGCCACGGCTCGCGTTCCAACCCTACTTCCAATATTTCCAAAACCTATAATCCCTAGCTTTTTAGCAAATAACTCTCTTCCATACCAGTTCTCTCTTTTCCATACTCTCTTATCTTTTAACTCTGAATGCGCATACGGGAAACTTCTCATGCACCCAAGCATATGAGACATTGTAAGTTCTACTGCCGCAATTGTATTAGCAGTCGGCACGTTCATAACGATAATACCCTTTTTACTACAAGCATTAATATCCACATTATCAACACCAACACCAGCTCTTACAATAGCTTTTAAAGAAACAGCATGACTTAAAAGGGTGTCGTCCACATCTGTAGAACTTCTTGTTATTATTACCGTAGCATCTTTTATAAGTTCAGGGAGTAAGTCTTTTGGCTCATTGGCTAAATTTATATACTCTATCTCATTTGAACTCAAGAGAAGATCAAGTCCCCTCTTATGAATATGGTCACATACTATTACTTTTGGTTTTCCCATTTAACTTTCCTTCTCTTAAGTGGTTTAATTTTTACCTGCAAGATTAAATGCCTTGATGGCTTCAAGCTTTGCCTGCATTTTTGACCTATCCGATGAACTTATATCTACGCTATAAAAGCCTTTCTCATCCTTATTAATTTTGTACGATATTATCCCTATACTTTTCATATTCCGCTCAAGTATTTGCAAGGAGGTTTGAGTCAGATTCCCAATTGTTATAACATAATTTTTTTCACTCTCACACAAATCAATATGCAAGTCCGCTTCTTTTGCCGGATACAAATCTCTATCACTAGACAACTTTCCAAACCAACTATTGGAAAGTAAATTAGACGTAGATATATCCGTGCTATCCGGAGCAAACAAATTCAACTTGCCTAACTTTGGTCTATCAAATACTACAATATATGTATAAAATGAGGTAGCTAATAAAACCAAGAAAACAGCCCATGCTAAAATAAATATTTTAGCTCTGCTCACTTTTTTACCTTACTAAGAATTTTTAAGAACCCAATCTATCTTTGAGATCGTTTGAAAACGAACTCTCATCAGATTGATCATTAAATTTTTTCACGGCTTCTCTATCTTTTTCTTTTTGAAGCCTTTTTATAGAAAGTCTTATTTTACCGCTCTCAGGAGCAATATTGACTATAACACAGTCAACTTTATCACCTTTTAAAATTTCCTCTTTCTTCCTAGGATAAAGCTCGTCATTAGGTATTAACCCGTCAATATTATGTCCAAGCTCAACAAAAACACCAAAATCCTTTATATCCCTAACCGTACCGTTGACTACATCACCAAACTTATGAGTTTTTGAAAACTCCGCAACAGGTGAATCTGCAAGCTCTTTTAAACTTAAAGATACTTTTTCTTTTTCAGTATCAATTTTAATAATTTTAACCTCTAAAGTATCACCGGCTTTAAAAGAATCCTTGCATTTAAAATCCCTACTCCAAGAAGCATCTTCGTTATGCAATAGTCCCTCAACCTCGCCTATATCCAAAAAAGCGCCGAAATCAGTTAAATTTAATACTTTTCCGCTAACGACATCCCCGATCTTATGCTTTTGTTTAAAACTATCAAAAGGTTTTGCAAGAAGTTTTTTCAAGCTCATTCTAAGCTTTCTTTTTTCAAAGTCAATCTCAGTTATTTCAACAGTTAACTCTTGCCCTACTTTTAGAACCTCATTTGGATGCTTTAAATTCTTCTTCCAACTAATTTCTGAGATATGCAAAAATCCTTCAATATCATTACCGAGATCAAGAAAGGCGCCATAATCTTCTATATTTGAAACAACAGCTTTTACGGTATCGCCAACTTCCAATTCATCTCTTATTTCATCCCACGGGTCACTTGCCGCGGCCTTAATAGAGAAAGCGACTCTATTTTTTTCCTTATCGTAGCTAATGGCTTTGACATAAACGCTCTCACCAACTTTAAAACTATTTACGGGATTAATAGGACCTTTAAAGCTAATCTCATCATATCTAACAAGACCGTCGACACCGCCGGCCTCTACAAAAATACCAAATGAAGCAACACTTTTGATGGTAGCTTGCAATGGTTGCGGATTTTCTAAAATCTCATTTATTGCATCTTTTTTAGCTTTTTGTTTTTCTCTGATTAGTTTTACCCTTGAAATTAAAACAGAATTTTCAGCAGTATCAACCTTGATGACTGCCGCAGTAATTACTTTACCTAAGACCTTTTCATCTTTTTTAAGTCCTGATTGGGACCTTGGCATAAAAAACTCCAAGCCGTCTTCAGATTCGACTATATATCCGCCTTTATTTTCTTTTACGATTTTGCCCTTGACTATAATCTCTCTAGTCTCAAAATCACTATTTTGCTCCGCAAACTCTTTTTGTTTAGATGCTTTTATAGCACTTTTATAAGAAATCATAGGACGCTCGTTTCTATAACCGTTAAACATAACTGGGATTTTGTCGCCAACCTTAAACACTATTGACCCGTCCGGTAAAGTAATTTCGGAAATATTGATTTTCCCCTCAACTTTTTCACCTACATCAACCGTTACTTGATCATCTTTTATATTTACTATAACCCCATTTGTTAGTTTGCCGCCCTCGTTTTTTTTGAATGACTGCTCTAAAAGTGTTGCAAAATCCTCTTCAGAGCCGTCGTCAAAGCCTATCATCTTGTCCATCATTTATTTCATTCCTTTTATAACTTTGGTTTATTGTACTTAAATTTCTCTTACTTTTTCTACTATCTTTGATATTATCCAATCAGGTGTAGAAGCTCCTGCCGTAATACCGCAAATGCCCTTATCCTTAAACCAATCCGTATCTAAATCATCAACACTCTCAACAAGGTAACTATCTTTACATCCGCTCTTGCAAATATCAAACAACTGCTTTGTATTCGAAGAGTTTTTTCCGCCTATAACAAGCATTATGTCTACGTTACCCGATAACTCCCTTGCAGAACTCTGGTTATCCCAAGTAGCATTACAAATCGTATTAAAAACCCTAACTTCCCTTTTTTGAGAAATTAAGAATTCTACAATTTTTACAAAATCAGACTCTTTTTTTGTGGTTTGAGATACAACGGCAACCCTATCCCCAAGCTTAGCATCCAATAACTCGTCCGGAGATAATACGACAAATACGCTTCCTACGGCATAACTCATAACACCTTTTACTTCTGGATGATTAATGTCTCCGAATATAACTATATCATACCCGTCAGCACTCATCCGCTCGCATATCTGTTGTGGTTTAGTCACAAACGGACAAGTTGCATCAACTATTTCAAAATTCTCAGCCTGTAATTTTAAAATATCACTTTTTGTTATACCATGAGTCCTAACGACTACTTTTTTATCAGAGGAAAGCTCCGCTATATTCTCACATACGTCAACCTTATACTCATTTTTCAATCTTTTAATCTCAAGAGGGTTGTGAATTAAAGGTCCGAACGTGATACTTCCAGGTGAGTTTTCTGCGATTTTTATAGCCCTTTTTACACCAAAACAAAAGCCATAATTTTCAGCCAATTTTACTTTCAAAGCTCTTGCACTTCCGTAATTCTAGACAATAATTCAATAAAATTTGGAAATGAAGTCGCTACCGCATTAAAATCATCTATTTCCATCCCACTAGTAATACCGGCAATAGCAAAACTCATAGCTATTCTATGATCTCCATAACTATTTACTCTAGCTTTATTAAAATGAGAGCCAATGATTTCATAGCCGTCATCAAGCTCTTTTGCATCAACACCGCAAAGAACAAGATTGTCCACTACACACTTAATACGATCCGATTCTTTTACTCTAAGTTCTTTTGCATTTCTAACAACACTTTTACCATTAGCCATTGCCATAGCAATAGATAAAGCAGGCAACTCATCAATTAACCATGAGATATTATCACAAACTTCAACGCCTATAAGTTCACTATTTCTTACAATAATATCACCGATAGGCTCGTAAATATTCTCTTTTTGTACGAATTCAACAATGGCGCCCATTCTAGATAATACGTTATAAGCTTCTACCCTTGTCGGATTTAGTGTCACGTTTTTTAGTATTACTTTAGCATTTGGAGTAATAGCGGCGGCAATTGCAAAAAAGAAACCACTTGACGGATCCGAAGGAACAGTTATATTCAAGGGTTTTAGTGGTTTTTGTAAAGGTGAAAAATAAATTCTATCTTCCACTCTAATATCGGCACCCATGCCTTTCAACATTCTCTCAGTATGGTCTCTGCTTATTTCGGGCTCACTAAAGCTACCTTCCCCTTCGCTATTTAACCCTGCTAAAATAAGCGCACTTTTAACTTGGGCAGAAGCCACTTTGCTATCATAACGTATGGGTTTTAGTTTTCTACCCCTAATTGACAACGGCGCCAAGTCTCCATCTCTCCTGCCGTCTATTAAAGCTCCAACGCTTCTAAGTGGGTCAGCAACGCGTCCCATTGGTCTTTTACGCAAATATTTATCCCCACTTAAAACGTAAAAACCGTCCCTGGAAGCCAAAAAACCACTCATCAATCTAATTGTAGTGCCTGAGTTTCCACAATCCAAAATATCATCCGGCTCAAGCAAGGTTTGCGGCGGTACTATGGTTAATATTTCATCGTCAAACTCCACCTTGGCGCCAAGACTAACAGCAATCTTAAGGGAATTCAGCGTATCTTCGGCTTTTAAAAAATTTCTTATAACTGAAGGTTTGTCGCTTAAAAGAGAAAAAATAGCGCACCTATGCGATATTGATTTATCTGTAGCTATTGAGTCAATCTCCAATTTAAAAGAATCAGCCTTAACTATTCTTACGCTTTTAAACCCTTCACCACTCACTGTTTCAGCCCTATACCTAGTTCGTCAGAAAGCTTATTTAGTACAATACTCAAAATATTATTCATATCTTCATCTTCAAGTGTTCTTTCATTTGATTGAAACACAAATCTAATCGTTAAAGCATATGTTTTATCATTTTCGTCTGCCTTATATAGATCAACGGCAAAACATTCTTTAATCAATACTTCATTTAAACTATCGATACTTTTTTTGATATAGTCAAATCTCAATTCGTCATTCACGATAAGAGTTAAATCTCGTTCATTTTTTTGGAATTTAGAAAACTCTCTAGCTATTTTTTTAGTATGCTTCAATTTATCCAATTCAACTTCACAAACAAATGTAGCAGGTAGCTCAAAATACTCTTGTGCCTTTTTATGAAGCGCACTGACAAAACCTATATTTTTACCGTGTTGTTGCAATAAGGCATACCTATACGGATGAAAAAAGTCGCTCTTTGGCTCTTTATGTATCAATTCAACACCGCCCATAATAGTGGAAACTTTATTTATAAAATCTATAAAATTTATATCAGAAGGTTTCCCGTTATTAGCAACAGATTCTTTCTCACTCTTTCCGCTCCAAACAAATGCTATTCTGCCGGCCTCTTTTCGATTTTTATCAAAAACAGCTCCGCTTTCAAACAGCGGTACACATTTTGAGCCATTTTTTATATTTTTACTAGCAGACGCTAACATATTAAGAAGCAACGTGCTCCTTAAAGTGTTCAACTCTGCGGTAATTGGATTTGTTATGTCTAAATTCTCCCCCAACTCTTCAAAAGAAAATCTCTCTTCATTTTTCCTATCCGTAAAAATAAAATGTACTGTCTCAAAAAAACCACAATCTACAGCTTTTTGTCGTAAGTTTCTATAAAAATAGTAGTTTTCAGAATGTTCATTGGCTCTTTTTTCCTCTTTTAACACCATGGGAACCGATTTAATCGTATCTATCCCTTTTATGCGCAAAATTTCTTCCGACAAGTCATAAACATTTGTAATATCATGCCTAAACATAGGAGGCTTTACCATACAACTATCAAATTCAGCGTTTATGTTAACATCAAAATTTAACTTTCTAAGAACGCCGACAATATAATTTTTATCTAAATGTTCACCGATAATTGTATTTATTTTATTGATATCAACCTTCAGAGGCGTACTCTCGAAGTTTTTTAAATCCTCCGCTATTCCAGAGTAGAATTGTCTAGCGCAATACTTTGTTACTAGCATTGCAATATAGTTTAAGCCTATGCTAAGATCTGGTTCGCTCCCTTTTGAGCTTCTAAACCATAATGAGTCATTCTTTTTATCAATCGAACCTGCAAGATTACATAAAACTGACGGCTTTATATAGCTAGCTGAAAATACTAAAACATTTTCATCATATTTAGCTTTTGAAGTTTCACTTTGACTTATACCTATTTGGCATAATTCATCCTTGCTTTTTATAATATCTATACCGTCTGTATTTTTTTCTATAGATATTTCATATTTTTCTTCTTGGTTTTTTATAAATGCTTTTTCTGAAAAAATATTTAATAATACACCGGTCGCATGCATTGCATAATCAACTATTTTTGAAGTCGTATCCGTAGCTTTCAAACCTACGAGAGCCAACCTATAATCAATTAAAAAAAGTTCTTGCGTTTCACCGCTAGATTTTTCTGCTATTCTTAGCGCTATACTAGAGTCTGTTTTACTTTTTGAGTGTATTGCAACTATTCTACCTATACCTTTTTCACTCTCTTTTATATAAAATGAACTAGTATCCTTCATATCTAGCGAATATACCGATGCTAACTCTCTTGCAATACCGTAAATACTTTGACAATCACTCCTATTTGGAGTAATATCTATTTCAAACACCGAATCTGCAATTTGAGCTATGGAATTTATTTCCTTTCCGACCTTTAAATCTTCAATTGATCTATCAAAAACCAATATTCCGTCATTTATTTTTTCTAAACCTAACTCCGAAGCAGAACAAAGCATTCCAAAACTCTGCACACCTCTCAGTTCCGCTTGTTTGATAACCAACCCGCTAGGTAGTTTGGCGCCAAGTGTAGCAACGGCAACAATTTGATCTTTTGCGACATTTGAAGCGCCACAAACAATTGTAACGACATTTAGACCGTTATCAACTTGGCAAACATTTAGCTTATCGGCATTAGGATGCTTTTCACACTCAAGCACTTTACCTATAACTACACCTTGCGCAATCTCATATTTTCTATAGCTCTCAACCTCAAAACCTATGGAATTAAGCGTGGAAATCAGTTTTTCATCTGAAACAGAAGAAATATCTATAAATTCACTAAGCCAACTTCTAGTAAAAATCATCTAAACTGCTCCAATAGTCTTAAATCCCCCTCAAACAACGACCTCATATCTGAAGTATTATTTATGAGCATAGAAAATCTCTCAACACCAAGCCCAAAAGCATAACCACTTACATTTTTATAGCCCACGGCCTCAAATACATTTGGGTCAACAACACCGCATCCCAAAACCTCTAACCAACCGGTATTTTTACATACCCTACATCCGTCTCCATGACAAAATACACAAGATATATCAACCTCTGCAGAAGGTTCGGTAAAAGGGAAAAAGCTAGGTCTAAACCTAACCTTTATATCTCCGAACATATGCTTTAAGAAATCTTCTAACATAAATTTTAAATTTGCAAACGACACACCGTCGCCTTCTTCAACTACAAGTCCTTCAACCTGATGAAACATAGGAACATGGGTCAAGTCGTAGTCTCTTCTGCAAACAGGCCCAGGAGCAATCATTCTAATAGGAGGTTTACTTGTCATCATTTTTCTTATCTGAACACTAGAGGTATGAGTTCGTAGTAACATTCCGTCGTTTAGATAAAAGGTATCCTGCATAGCTCTTGCAGGATGGTGCTTTGGCAAGTTTAATGCTTCAAAATTATTGAAATCATTCTCAACGATAGGTCCATTCTCAATAGAAAAATTCATGGATACAAAATAGTCAATCATTTTATCCATCGTAGCCATTACGGGATGGAGAGCTCCAGCTTTTGAGCTAAAATCATATAAAGATAAATCTACCTTCTCAGACTCCATAGCCTTTTTCATTTCGGTCTCTTCTAGCTTTGTCTTTCTTGCTAATATTTCAGTTCCCAAAGTATCTTTCTGCTCGTTTAGACTCTGAGCATACGTTTTCTTCTCGGCTTCCGACATCTCTTTTAGCTTAGTAAATTCTTCAGTCAAATAGCCTTTTTTACCAAAAACCTCTACTCTTATCTTTTCAAGTTCGTCTGAAGACTTTGCCGATCTAATCTTTTTTATCCAATCTTGCAAAACTACTCTCTTAATTAATATTTTTTGAGGGGGTATTTTATAACAGAGTTGATTATAATCTAGTTACAAAACTATTCAAAGGTTAATTATGACAGTTTTTCACAAGATTGCTAAAGGTGAAATACCATGCAATAAAGTCTACGAAGACGAGTTTACTCTAGCGTTTCATGACATCAATCCAAAAGCGCCGATACATATTTTAGTAATACCAAAACTATTTGCTACGGATCTTCAAGATGTTGACGATAACACGTTAGCTCATATGCATAAAGCCGTTAAAGAGGTGGCAAGGCTGACAGGGCTTGATAAAAATGGCTATAGGCTAATAAGCAATGTAGGAAAAGATGGTGGACAAGAGGTGCCGTATATTCACTTTCACATACTAGGCGGTAAAAAACTAAAATGGCCACACTTAACAGACGAACCAGATCCGCATAAATCCCTATAAATCCTTATCTCTAAACGCCTTTGCGTTTAGGGTATTTATATTTGCATCTATCTTTTTAAATAGTTCACTTTCGTACTTAAGTCCAATAGTGCCGCTTCTGATAGCCTTGTCATCATGTTCATAAAGCAATAATCCGACCTCCCTCATAGCCAGCCTGACACCGTTCGCCTTAGAGTATGTAGTTATAATTCCGCTAGGCTTTAATATTTTTTCAATATCAGAAAAATATTCAACAGTCCACAATTCCGGGTTATTTTTCGGTCCGAATGCATCTTGAAAAACTATATCCACACTCTTCGGCAAAATATTTTTAACAACACTTCTAGCATTATCAAAAATAACATCAATTCTCACAAACTCGTCCTCATAGAAACCGTTTTTTGCTATAAAGTCTACAATATGCTTTAATGTCCCAAGTTCGGCAGGATATGCAAACTCTGACAAGGATTCAACAAGCCGTCTGTTGATTTCCGGAGATATAATTTTTAACTTTTTTAAACCAAAAGAGCGTAGCATTTTAATAGCTGTTAAAGCGTTATAGCCAAGTCCAAAACATATATCAAGTATTACAATCTCTTCACATGCACTTTTTTCAATATTTCTCACTGCCGGATATATATGTTTCTTAAGACTCTCAGTGTAAGCCCCTTCGTTAATCGAGTGATAATGCTCTTTATAACTATCGCTATATATTGTATTTGTTCCATCGCCCGTTACAACTTCCTCTAGCACTCCACACCCTTGAAAATTAAGCTTTGAATGTATATTATAGCGGCAAATCCAAAGATAAAGGTTGGGAGAAATGAAAAACGTTTTGAAGGCAAAACCTCTCGCACCGTCCTACATTAGAAAGATAGATAAATACTTTAAAAATAAAAGTCAGCTTTTTGATACTTTTGATGAGATTTTCCTGCATATAGGATTTATTATAGACGATACAAATCACAAGCCGTCAGAATTGGTAGAACTAGCTATTGAGGACATCATATTTACCAATCAAGACGATATGCAAAAGCATATAAGTGAGTATTTCTACTTTCACAACTCAATAGTCAAATTTCTAACCCTACTTGAGATTGCAAAAGATGCCGATGAAGTAGTTAGGAAATGCAAAAAGGTCGCAAAAGTTCTCTTTGAGCTATGTGATTCAAATGTTGATATTTTTCAAAATAGACTCTCAGAAGAGGCGATGGAGATTGTAGATATAATCATAGAGGATTACGACATAAGTGTAGAAAGCGGCAACGGTGATTTAGCGCAAGCTTTAAGAGAAAAACTGAACGATGATTTGGCCGCAAACACAATGGCAAATATTATAGAGGCTATTCCGTCATTGCAAGCTAGAGAATACTCAAAAAAACAGTCTATCTCAATCGCTTCCACACTATTACTTTTATGTATGGTATTTAACTACCTAAGAAAAGAAAAGGTAACAAAAAACAACATTTTATAAACAAGATAAAGTTTGGTAAACTTTATCTTGACGTTTTTATTGGTGGTAAAAAAATAAACAAAGGTATATATAAATGGAGTTGAGCGTTTTTAAACAGTTTTCCATATTATTCGTAGAAGATGAAAAAGATTTTGTATATATAATAAAAACTTTCCTATCAGACATATTCTCGAATGTAGAGGTGGCATACGACGGAGCTGAAGGATTGGAAAAGTTCAAACAAGGCAACTTTGACATAGTTATAACAGATATCACAATGCCGATTATGAATGGTTTTGATATGGCCACTCAAATGAAAAACATAAATCCAATACAAAAAATAATTGCATTAAGTGCACATAAAGAAAGTGAATGGCTTGAAAAAGCGGCTAAAATCGGAATCACTAGATATTTACACAAGCCTGTCGGAGTGGATGAACTTTTAAACGCCATAGAAAAGGTTTTATTAGAAAAGTAAATATTTTGCGCAAATTAATCGTAATAATTTTTATTTTTCTTACATATCTAAATAGTGCAGAGATAAATACTGCACAATTGGAAATTCAGGCAAAAATATATCCAAAACTTCTTACTTTCGTCACCAACTTTGATAAAAAATATCCAAATTCAATTGTAATTGCCATAGTATACAGTGACGAATTCGAAACCGAAGCCGAAGAGTTCAAGAGTCTTGTTTATAAAAACTTTACCGATGGTATAAAAAATAAAAAAGTAGAACTATTTTTGATACCTGAAAATATTACAACTCAGTCCAAAATAAATATCGATGCCGCTTATATATTATCCAATTCTACTACTATTAAAAACACTATTGCGCAACTAAATAAAAAAGGTATTGTAACCATGTCCGGCACAGACAAGGCGCTTGAGCTAGGAGCTCTATTTGGAATAAAAATAAGCGAGAGGATACAACTAAGGCTCAATAAAAAAACTTTCCAAAACGGCAAGTATATTTTCGATCAATCCCTACTTAGGACGGTAACAATATATGAGGAAAATTGAGTTAGGTTTTGTTCAAAAAATAGTCTTATTGCACTTTTTTGCAATGCTATCGATAGTATTGTTTACCGGTATGTATTTTCAACTCTCCACAAGGGATCAGATAGAAAGTTCGGAGCTAAAAAAAGCAACCCAAATAGCTGAAAACACGGCTTCAACGGTTGCCGCGCTACTAGAGCTTAATTTGGATAATGAAATTAAGCTTGAACTAAACAATACCGTACAAAAAAATATAAGCGTTAACGCCATAACTATATCCGATCAATACGGCAAAAAAATAGATATAAAACAAAACGACAATTACGGCGACTCTTTTGAGGCTAACGCCTCTATTATAGGCTCTAACGGACATACACAAATAGGCACAATAAGTGTTTTATACTCAAAAAGCGACTATACGTCGATAGTTAACAAACAACTTCAAATTTTCCTGATTCTTATAGCTCTTGCTATTATATCTGCCACGGTTTCATCTATCTATGTAAGAAAAAAATTGGCTCCATTGCAAAAATTAGCAGACAACTTAATAGGTACGGATATGCATGATCCAAAACTTATTATTGAACAAAGCGACAATCACGATGAAATATCTATTATACAAAACAAAATAAGACAAGCTTTTGAAAAGATAACAGATTATCAAAAAGAGATAGAACATGTCAATCTAAATCTAGAACATCTAGTGGAGCTAAGAACTACAAAACTAAAAAAGGCGTTAGAGGATCTGCAAGAAAAAGATGAGATGCTAGTCGTGCAGTCAAGATTTTCAGCTATGGGTGAAATGATAGCAAATATAGCCCACCAGTGGAGACAACCGCTAAATATCATGAAAGGTTCGGCATCAATCCTATTGTTTTATAAACAACTAGGCAATCTAGACGTAAATGTAGTAGCCGAACACGCTCAAAGCATACAAAAACAGGTTGACTATCTATCTCAAACGATTGAAGACTTTAGAGATTTTTACAAAGACGACGAACAAGCACAATTTTCAATTGTCGAATCGGTATCAAAAGCTATAGACCTAATCTCTTCCGCAATGAAGAATAATTTCATCAAGCTTACTCTTCTACGAGAAGGAGACGCCGTGCTAACAGGCTCACAAAGTAGACTTGTTCAGGTTTTGGTAAATATATTAAACAACGCAAAAGATATAATAGTCGAAACCAATACAAACGGTGCAATACTAGTCAGGCTAATTAGTCGACCGGAGGGAAGTTCAATAGAAATACTAGATAATGCCGGCGGAATAAGGCAAGATGTTATAGATAGAATTTTTGAACCTTATTTTACGACAAAGCATAAATCTCAAGGCACAGGACTAGGTCTCTATATGGCAAAACAGATTATAGAAAAACACTTCCACTCAAGAGTTGTAGCATCAAACAAGGAATTTGAAGTTGACGGTGAAAAATACTATGGTGCCGCCTTTAAAATAGTCTTTACCGACACCATAGTAGCTAAATTATAATTCCTCTATTACGGTTGAAACTTCTCCATCCTTTATATCAAATATAACTTTTTGCTTTGTACTTAATTTTCCCTCTAGAATAAGCTCGGCAAGCGTATCTTCAACTATCTCATAAAGCGCTCTTTTTAATGGTCTAGCTCCATAGCTAGGATCGAATCCAATATTTGCCACAAACATCTTAGCTTCATTAGTAAGTTCTAACACCACCTCCCTTTCGCTAAGTTTTGCCCTTATCGAACCTAGCATATTATCTACTATTTTTACTATTTGCTCATAACCTAAAGGGTTGAAAATTATGACATCATCTAGTCTATTCAAAAACTCAGGCTTAAATCTAGTTTTTAACTCTTCCCAAACAGCAGACTCCCTAGCTTTTTCATCACTCAGCGCCATAATCTTATCAGATGCAATATTTGACGTTAAGATAATAATAGTATTTTTAAAATCAACCGTTACACCTTTATTATCAGTTAACCGCCCATCATCAAGAACCTGTAAAAGTATATTAAATACATCCGGATGCGCCTTTTCTATCTCATCAAAAAGTATTACGCTATAAGGCTTCCGTCTAACAGCTTCGGTTAGTTGTCCACCCTCATCATAACCGACGTACCCTGGAGGTGCGCCAACTAGTCTACTGACAGAGTGTTTTTCCATATATTCACTCATATCTATACGTACCAGCGCTTTTTCACTATCAAATAAAAATTTTGCTAAACTTTTTGCCGTCTCAGTTTTGCCGACACCTGTAGGTCCTAAAAATAAAAAACTTCCTATTGGTTTATTTATATCGCTAAGCCCAGCCTTGTTCCTCTTGATAGCTCTGGAAACCGCTCTTATAGCCGTCTCCTGCCCTATTACTTCGGTCTTCAAAACGTCTTCAATTTTAAGTATTTTATCTTTTTCGCTTTGTAACATTTTTGATACGGGAATACCTGTCCATTTTGCTACAATAGCCGCCACACTCTCTTCATCCACATCGTTTTTAAGCAAGACTCCGCCTTCTTTCATCCTCTCCCATTTGGCATTTGCATCTTCTATCTCTTTTTGCAAATTTGGAATCTTGCCGTATTCAATTTCGGCGGCTTTATTGAAATTAGCTTCCCTCTTTGCAATCTCAGCTTCTCTTTTAGCTTCGTCTATTTTTGCTTTTAAACCGCCAATAGAGTTAAATACGGCTTTTTCCTCTTCAAATCTAGACTCAAGGTTTCGTTTTGACTCATTTAAATTAGCCAGTTCCTTTTCGAGTTCGGCAAGCCTACCCGAGCTTCTGCCTTCTTTTTCCATTTTGAGAGCCTCTTTTTCTACAAGTAGCCTAGAAATCTCTCTTTTTGCTCTATCAAGCTCCGCTGGTTCCGACTCTATTTGCATTTTTAGTCCCGCCGCCGCTTCGTCTATAAGGTCTATTGCTTTGTCCGGCAGAAACCTATCGGCGATATATCTGCTAGATAGTTTAACGCTTGCTATAAGAGCCTCATCTAAAATGGTTATATTATGATGCGCCTCAAGATTCTCCTTGATACCCCTCATAATAGCTATTGCTTCGCTTTGACTAGGCTCGTTTACGCTAACAGGCTGAAATCGCCTTTGCATTGCGGCATCTTTTTCAAAATATTTGCGATACTCTTTAAGCGTAGTGGCACCTATTGTTCTCAACTCTCCGCGAGCAAGCGCCGGTTTTAACAGATTCGCCGCATCCATAGAACCTTCCGATGCTCCGGCGCCTATAATCGTATGTATTTCATCAACAAATAGGATGATATTTTTATCTTTTTTAACCTCTTCTATAACGGCTTTTAGTCTATCTTCAAATTCTCCTCTATATTTAGCTCCTGCAATTAACGCCCCCATATCAAGTTCAATCACTCTTTTATTCTGAAGACTAGACGGTATATCGCCGGCAACTATCCTCTGTGCTATACCTTCAACTATCGCCGTTTTACCGACACCAGGCTCACCGAGAAGTATAGGGTTATTTTTTGACTTTCTAATTAAAATTTGCAAAGTTCTATATATTTCCTCATCCCTTCCTATAACAGGATCAAGCTTGCCGTCCCTAGCTAAAGCGGTCAAATCTTTCCCATATTTTTCTAGACTTTCCAACTTTTCATCGGCGCTTTGTGAGTCTATTTTTTTGCCGCCCCTAATAGCCTCTAATGTTTTAACAAGCTCGCTTATATTTATGTATTTACCGAGTGTATTTTTTACAAACTGTTCTTTTGAATTTGCTATCAAAAAACTATCGACTGCTATAAACTCATCGCCAATCTTTACACTATACCCCTCAGCCTTACCGAGTGCATCGACTAAAGCTTTTGAAATTTTCATATTTTCTTTTTGAATTGTAGAAACTTTCGGTAACTTATCAGCTTCACTTCTCATTTCAAACTCAATAGCTTTTTTATCAGAATTTAATTTATTCATTGCCTGATTAAGCACAGAACCCGTATCGGTTGCCAATTTCCACAACAAATGGATAGGCGCCACCTCTTGATTTTGGTTATGCAAAGCCAATGCTACGGCTCCATCCACGGACTCTTGTAAATTATTTGTTAGTTTTTCGAAGATACTCATTGTTTTCTCCCTTTTTTAAATATATTACCGTATCAACAAAAGAAATTTTACAACTTTAGTCATATATTGTCAAGGTTAGAGCTATAAAAGATATAAATTAGCAATACATACTACTAATTGCTAAAATGTGACGGCTTTCCAATCACCCTTTAAACACTCGGTAAGAAGCTCTCCGGTATGTATCAACTCTACACCCAGTGAAGAAAGCTTCTCGGATACGCCATAAGTATCACTGCATACAATACAGCCGTTTGCTTTTACTCCCGTAGCTAAAACTTTCGCAAACGCATCCTGTATTTCAATATCTTCAGCTAATAATTTTGCAGACGGTCCCCATACCATCAATATGGCATCATCCCAATAATTTCTAGGTAAAATAACATTACCGTATAGCAATACAAGCTTTTTTGCCACCTCCGCTTCACCACTAGACCATACAATTAGTAGCTTATCTTTACTCATGCTTTTGAGTCCAAAACCTTTCCGCCCAATTTTTCAATCTGCTTATCAACGCTTTCAGTTGCCTTCTTAATTGTCTGATATGCAATATCAGGAAGTTTGTCACCCCAAGCCTGCTCCGCGTCACTAAAGCCTTTTAGCATGCCTTCTTTGCCTGCTTTTAGCATATTTATATCACCGCCGCTTCCATTAATTACAAAATCGGCAATCCTTTGCGCCGTCTTGGTTACGCCAAAAAATCCATCATCGGCAACAAGTTTTTTTGCCTCATCAGTTGTTAACCGATCCAATGGTTTACCGTCATAACCAATATCTTGAGCATTTATATTTTTTAGTAACTCTTTTACTTTGTCGAGATTTACTCCAGCTCCATTAATTGCATTTTGCGCCTGAAAGATATTTACGGAGATTGTTTTAATCTGTATGCTATATTGAAAAAGATAGCTATTGGATATATCTTTACCGGTTACTTTGCCGTCTTTAATTTGTTGAAGAATGTCACTATTTTGATTAGGCGTCCCACCAGTTGTCTGGTTCTTGGAGCTGTCCGTAGAAAGCCTAATCTCACCTTTTATATTTAGCGTATAGGCATCCATAGCTACTTGCGATTGATTTACTTGCATTTGCTACCTCCTTGTAGTTAAACTACTAGAACATCGACAAAATTTTATCTTACTAAATCTTTTTAAACAACAGTAGCTCTTTATCAATTTTTTCAGAAAAAAGCCTTATCGGTAATGTTTTTTCTAGTTTAAAACCTGCAATTTTTTTTAGCCTATTCTTATCATGGTAGTATTGTGTTATTTTTGAAGTAGACCTTCTATATCTGTCACCATCTTTTTCAAATAGTATAAATTCACTCTCAAGCCTACTATTTTCATACCTAGCCGATATAAAAATTTCTCTTGAGGTATCAAAAAACCTAGCATCTCCATCTGCGACTTCTGCAAAACCGTGAATCGTATTTATATCCGCTAAAAAAAAGCTATTCTTATTCAATAGGTTCGCAATGCAAGAGAAAAATCTATCTAACGACTCGTCGGGAATATAATTCAATACATCAAAGACAGCTGTCGCCGCATCGTATTTTTCATTTTTTATATCGCATATATCGATACACCTAGCATTTACGCCTAATCTTTGAGCTCTTGCCGCCATTTTTGCGCTCAAGTCTACCCCGACGGTATCAATTCCGGTGTCCATCAAAAGTTTGGCAAACTTTCCGTTTCCGCATCCTATATCAATAACACTTTTTGAGGCAAGTTCTTGCAGTTGAATTTGATAAATTTTATAAAGCTCAAAAATTTGTTCATCAAAAGGTATTAATTCCTCAATTTGAGAATAAAAATCTAAGTTATCCAATATGTTTTTCGATTTTTGAAGTTAACTCTAAAATCTCTTTTTTTCTAGCTACAAAGCTATTTTTGTTAGCAATTAGTCTAGCTGAAGAGTGCATTATGGTCTCTACCTCAACAAGTCCATTTTGCTTCATCGTAGCGCCAGTTTCTACAATATCCACTATTGCATCGGCTAAACCGACAAGAGGAGCTAGCTCTATAGAACCATACAACTTAATAATCTCTACGGCCATCGCTTTTTTATCAAAATAATTTTTCGTAATCTTTTCCATTTTTGTAGCGATAGATATTCTATGCTTTGTATAATCTACTTTTAGCCCTTCTTTCATACCGACGACAACTTTACATTTACCTATACCAAGATCAGCCAACTCCACAAGCGGAAATCCTTTTTCTTCCAAAACATCAAATCCAACCACACCCATATCAGCAGAACCGTGGTAAACATAAGTCGGCACATCTTGATTTCTAACTAATAAAAATCTAAACCCTTTTTTTTCAAGTATCAGTTTTCTATCCTCAAAAACAAACTCATCGCCAAAAATTTTCTTAAACACCGCTAGTGTCTCATCTGCAATTCTACCTTTTGGTAGCGCAATAGTTACCATATTCCTTCCCTCTTTAGAGCTTTTTGCATACCTTTGAATACAAGTAGCTCGTCTACTATTGAATTATCAAAAAAACGAGACAAAAACTGACCGTCTCCGCCCGTAAAATGTATAAACTTCCCTCTACTAGCGCTTTCGATAGAGCTAATAACAGGATATAAAAGTCCAAAACTAACCGCATCTTTTGTATTTTGAGGAAGCATATCAAGGCTGACGCCAAAATTTACGCCAACATCTAACTTATCCGAAATAGAATCAAAAGCGCCTTTAAGAGCCGCAAAACCAGGGATAACAAAACCACCCAGATGCGAACCGCCTTGCATAACATCTATTGTTATGGCAGTACCGGCATCAACTATAACCCCGTCATCAATCGCCATACATGCAAATGCCCTATCTACGCCAAGACCGACATATCCGGTATTTAAAGAGCAAAATTCTGCTATTTCAATAACCTCATAGTACTCTTTAAGTCTCTTCAAGGCCTTATCGTTTACGCTAATTGTATAAACAGGCTCTTTTGTCTTTAGATTTGGGAGCTTATAAGCTTCTTCTTTCCAAAAAGCGCCGTTTTTGTAAAAATGATAAAAACTATTTCCTATATCACACAATAACATATAAAATTATTTGGCGAGCGTAAACTGCTTGTCCCCATAATATATAGCCTCTTTACTTGTGAAAAGATGGTCTACAAAAGCCTCAGTTCCTCCAAACATAGAACCTAGAAAACCTCCCGCAAAAATCCCATTGGTAAACTTGAAAATATTAGACGTTTTTAAATTTACGTCCGTAGCAATCAAATAACCTTGAGACTCAACGGCGTAAATATATTTCCCATAAATAACACCTACGAATCTGGCAAACGGAAACTTTTTTTCGCCGGCTTTTCTAAGGTCAGAATCGGTCATAATAATCTTACCGTCTGTCGTAAATATATATACGCCGTTTTTAATAAAAATTATATCTGATACGTCGGCATCATACGAGTTAATATACTTGGGACTAATAGAAAAAACTTTATGAGATGTTGCCGCAATCAATCTATCCTCAATAATATCCAAGAATATAATATTGTTAAAATTTTTCTCGCTTGAAACCACAAGGTCTTTTGCGATTTTTTTATCTTTCGTATCATAAATAAAAAGTTTTCCGTCAAGCGTAGGATAAATGACTAACTCATTCAAAAAATAAGGCGCCGCTATTTTTGCGTTTACGGATATAGCTTCCTCATTTTTTTGCTTAAACAAAATCTCTTTTGTTTTATTGTCAAATAGCATCGCATCATTATCAGCGGTAATAATTGCCGTCATATCCTTTGTAGCAGATGCCGCAACCACCATTGAATCAAACTTTGTCTTTAATATCTCTTTTGTGCCGTCTAGCACTATAATATCGCCGAAAATATTTGCGGCTACCGTAATATTGTCTCTTTTTGATAAAAACTCATATCCCTTAGGAAGTTTTTGATTTAGCGAACCGTCTTTTGTAATAAACATACCGTCTTCTAGTGTTGCGCCCTGGGAATTTACGCTAATAATTTTGGACGATAGTTTTTTGTCAAACACGACATTTCCTGCAATATTTTCCGGTTTAAAAAATTGTTTATCGCTACAACCGCTAAAAATAAAAGCAAGAAATGCAAGAGACAAAAGAGTAATTTTTTTCATACGTCAACCCTATTTCGATTTGTTTGTTTTAATTAAGAGATGCTCCAAAAAGAGCGCTTGCTCTTTCAGGCTTGAACTTGTAGGAATTTTTGCCAAATACTCAACCGCACTTTTTGTACTATTTTTATCTATCGCTTTTTGAGCCAAAAGAAAATTTGCAAAATCTCTAAGCAATGCATCCTTGTCGGAGGCATAAGCTTTTAGTTCGTTCTCGTTAGCATCCAAGGCGGCATGCTGATACTTAGCCAAATCAGATACGACACTATTTGACGAAGCGGAGGAAGTTTTTAAAGCATTTTGATCGCCTCTTGAAACAGCATCCATAAATACATACATTTCATATAATTTTGGACTTTTTGATTGCAATTGCGTTAAAGCATTTTTGTCGCTTGGATTTTTTAATACCCTATTTAATGCGTCATTTGCTTTTACAACTCTGTCTTGCTCATAAAAATCATAACCTATATAGCAGGCGACTCCGACCGCAATCAGAGCAAAAACCGATAAAAATAGAGTTTTATATTTTTTTACAAATTTTTCAGTTTTTATAAAACCTGTAAGAAACTGTTCTTCTGCAGTTATCTCGTCTTTTACTATAACAATGTCGTCTCTTATACTCAAGCGCTACCTCTCAGATTCAAATAGGGCTAATTTTATCCCATCTAAGCTTTTAATCGTTTTGATTACATTTGAATTAAATTCAATACTGAGCTTTATTAAAGACAAGTTATAAGAATAGTTTTGCAATTTTACGGCATCTTTATTTGTAACAAGCAAGCTTGTCGCGCCACTATTACGATATGCTTCATCTATAATGGTTTTATCAAAATAATCATGGTCCTTAAAATATAGTTTATCAACGACACCGTCAGGCAAAAACGGGTCTAGTCTGGACGGTTTTGATATAGATGTAACAAGAAGCATCTTCCCAGTCGGATTTTCAATCTCTACCGCTCTTTTAAAATGTTCATCCTCTTTTAAAATCAAATCTGCAAAAGTTTTCATAAAAAACGGGCATCGATAAGGTCCGGCAGGGAGGCAAAATGGATTTAAAGGTAAAACGGCAGGCTCTAATAATATATCGTACTTTTTAATACCAAACTTGCTAAACCCGTCGTCAAGCAAGACAATATGCGCTCCAAGCTCTTTTGCTTTTTTTATGCCGATCGACCTATCTTCGCTTACTATAACTATAGAGTCAGGCAAAGACAAGGCATATTCCATAGCCTCGTCACCGCTAATATTAACATCCGCCAAGATTTCATTACAATTTCTAACAACTACGAGTCCAAAAGATTTACGCCCATATCCTCGCAAAACTATCGCCGGTTTGGTTGTTAATTTCGCTATAGCCATCGTAATCGGTGTTTTACCGTTGCCGCCTATAGTCAAATTTCCTATGGATATAACAGGGAGTCCAAAATCTTTTTCTTTTGAAAATAGCTTTTTAAAAGCGCAACCCATACAATAAAAAATCGAAATCGGAAATAGCAAGAAGGCAAACAACCATTGCCATCCATGAGTATAAAATATGAAATTTTCGTAAAGTCTATACAAAAAATAAAACCAATTTACAATGTGGCTATTCTCGGCGGTTTGCCTTTAAATATATTGTTTTGATAGCGTGACAATACGGTATCTATAATCTCCTTCGAGTGACCCATCGAAACAACATCTTCTACGCTTTTACCTTTTTCAAATAATGCAACCATAACTTTATCAAGCTCCTCATATGTATGTCCTAGTTCACCCTCGTCAGTCTGCCCTTCCCAAAGGTCTGCACTCGGAGCCTTTGTTAGTATCTCATCTATCACGCCAAGATGAGCGGCAAACTCGAAAATCTGAGTTTTATACAATGAGCCGATAGGATTTACGGCGCATGCAGTATCACCAAAAAGTGTACCGTAGCCGAGTATTATTTCACTTTTATTGCTGGTTCCTACGACCAATGCTCGATCACGGCTAGATATATCATACAATACGCTCATTCTAAGCCTAGCCGCCAAATTTCCCTTCCTAATAGGTGTTAGCTCCAGGGGATAGGAGAGGAGCATATTTTTTATAGATACATGCTCCGCTTCAATATCAAATTTTTCGCACATCATCAAAGCATGACTCATATGTACAGGATTTGTAGTATCGGATGGTATCAATACCGCCTTGATATTATGCCCAAATGCCTTCTTGCAAAGAACTGCGACGGTAGCCGAATCAATACCGCCTGATAACCCAAATACAACCCTATCGAATCCGGCTGTTTTTACTTCATCTTGTAAAAATTTTACTAAATTTGCTTCCAATGCAAAATAGTCAAGTTTTTTCATCTCTTTTGCCTTTTTTTTGATTTTATAAAACAGCAATACACTCGATTTCTACAAGCGCATTTCTTGGCAGTGTTTTAACCGCTACCGTACTTCTAGCCGGTTTGTTATCTACAAAAAACTCGGCATAAATCTCATTCATAGCCGAAAAATCGTCCATATTTAACAAAAAAACCGTTGTTTTTACTACATTTGAAAAATTATAACCAGCCGATGTCAACACTGCTTCTAAATTAGTTAATACTTGAGTTGTTTGCTCTTTTATGTTACCGTCAAAAAAGCTTCCGTCAGGTCTAAGAGCAATTTGTCCTGAACTAAAAAGCATATTGCCTACTTTAACAGCTTGTGAATAAGGTCCTATAGCTTGTGGTGCGCTTGGAGTCGAGATTGTTGTCATAATCACCCTTTTTTTGTTTTTGGGTGATTATAACGATTTTTTAACAAAAATGAAGAAAAGCACCGCCCATTTTATGAGCGGCATAAAAGATACAAGCTACTGCTTGATTGCCTTAAAGGCTCCGCCGGCTTGTAGATTTCTAGCGGTGTCAAGAGCCTTAAATACACCTCCAGCCTGTAATGCGCTAGGTCCGTAAATTTTACCTTGAATTTGCGCGCCTGCAGTTCCAGTGGTACCGCTCGCTTGGATTATGTTATTTACGTTATCCATCGTTCCTGCTAAAGATGAAGTGATTATTCCGGCTTGTGAAACTGCGTTTATGTTGCCGTTTGTGATTGTTCCGGAACCGTAATTAACAGTAAAGTTTATATTACTTTGAGCTCCGTCTAACGAATATACCTTACCGGCTGTTGTATCTTGCATAACGCCTCTTAGCTGTCCGTTGTAAGTATATGAAGTATTTGATGCTTTCAAGCTATCAAGAACAGCCGTAGGTGTAGGAACGCCTGCTACCCAGACAGAGAAAGGCATTACACTACTACCGTCACTTCCGGTATCTACAGCCCAGTAACCCCAAGAGACATAGTCCGTGGCGTTTTGAGTATCAAATGCATACATATAAGCTTTGCCATCCTTGCTTGCGGCGGCAAAGAGATTGTTGTGAATATATGCGCTTTGAGTCACATCCGTATCACTACCTAGAGTATATTGCATATTTGTACCGTATCCCATTTTGGCGCTTACTAGCCCTTTGTCATGATTTACCGTAGTGCTCATACCCATTAATGTCAAATCAGGGTCTCTAGGAACAGTGGTAGAACTAGGCGAGCTAATCAAAGGAAAGGAATATCCTACTAGATTTTCAATTCCCGTTCTATCTTTATAGGTACTAATCAAATTACCTGAAGAGTCATAACTGTTATTTAACGGCGAAGGCGTTCTCATTGACGCAAAAGATTGGGTAATACCGCTCGTAGGGTCGGTTATGCTTCCAGCCATACCTTGGGCTTCGGAGCCGTATAAATTAGCCGTAACGGCTATATCACTACTGTGTGCAAAACTACTATCGCTCGTATATCTTGCGGTAATGTTTCTAGCTGACGCTATAAGATTACCGTTTGCATCCACTGTAGTCGTAGCCATCACTACCGAACCTAGTTGGACATTTAGTAATGAAGCCCTATCGGCAAACACTCTAGCAACCATAAACGGTGTGCTATATCCGTCGGTATAAAAATTATAATTACCATATCCACTTGTTTGAATCATGTAAGGGCTATTTGCATAATAGCCGCCATTTCCACTATAGAAACCAGATGGACCGTAATAATACCCTTGATTACCGAACATTATCTCTGCTCCGTTAGTAGTAAACGGCGTATATACGTAACTAGTCCCACCTGTTGCAGTGGCATAACCCATATTTAAAAATAAGTTTTGCAAATAAGCATTATCTATTGTCGTATTTGTAGTTGGCATTGAAGGAGCTTGATTTAAATTGAGAACTTGTTCAAAATCTAAATACCCGTATATATTACCCACAGCAGATGAGTTATTTACAAAAAAGTTTTTTGCTACCGTAGGAGTACCTGTAAAGCTAAATTTACCTATATCAGTCCCGCTACTTGTACTAGTTCCACTTGTTTGCGTGGTATCTGTATAAGTTACATTACTAGTATAGCTAGAGCTTAAATCATAAAAAAACACGGTCTCTTGTTTTGAGTCCGCCAAAAATCCGCTTGAGGCTCCACTACCCGTATATGCACAATTCGTAACGCCCGTACAAATTGTCGGCGTAGAAGTAGACGTATACGGAGTCGCGCTTATGATATTATCATAGTATCCCGTATATGTACTGCTAGGCGTAGGGGCAGGCGAAGGCAAGGTGTATGTAAAACTTTTTGTAGTAGGCGTAATACTATTTAACGTATAGCTATAAGTAGGAGTTACAGGGGTAGTACTGCCAGAAGTATAAGAATAACTGACCTTTTCTGTTGCGTCCATACTATTACCTGAACCGCTCCATTTAAACGTCGTACCGTCAAATGTAGAGCTGTTTATATTTATAGCATTACTTATACTATTTGTCGTATCTGACCAACTATTTTGATACGTAGTCACACCGTTTACTATAGTATTACTAAACGTACCAGTTCCACTATAGTTAGATGTTCCGCCAAACGCCACGCCGTAGATCACGTTAGCCGCCTCTTGAGTTTGTGTCTGAGCTTGTGATACCGCTTGAGTCGTAGAGGCAACCGTATTTGTCACACTTTGTACTATCTGAGCCACAGGAGGCGTCGCAACCACAGGAGCAGTTACAGTAGGAAGTGCAGCACTACTTGCCGGAACTGCAGATAAAGAAGCGCTACTCGTTGTTGTGGTTGTGCTACTTTGGGATGTAGTTGTCGTCGAACTACTTTGTGACGAGGATGAAGTCGTGGCACTACTAGCAGGAGTTGCTTGAGAGCTATCAGATTTCTTCACATCACCGCCTGCCGCACTTTCAAGTTTTTTAATATCAGCAGGGGTATACGCTTTTGGAGCGGCTACCGATGTAGTGGTAACTGTCGTCACTTGTCCCGCCTGTACGTTTACAGTCTGCGGAGCAGGAGCTGGAGCCGGAGCTTGACCTGGAACCGTCGGAACTTTAGGAGGGGTAATCGTTACTGTAATAGCGCCTTTTGTACAAGCGATTGTTTCAGGAGCATTTGGAGGAACAATACCCAAAAACCTTGTTCCCCTGATACCTATCGTAGCCGTTCTTGTATCTAGCTTGAACTTATCAGGCGATATTTTGCCTATTTTGCCGGTAATCGCCCTAAAGGCGCCTTCTGATAATTTGAATTTCGCATTTACGTTTGAGTTTTTTTCATCAAACAGATACTCTTCTACTTTAAACGTACTTTTCGCTCCAAGCGAAATAGCCGTTCCGTCATTAAAAATAAGTTGCGCTGTTGAGCCTGTTTTTGTAATTACTTGATCTTTTTCATCTAAAAGTGTGCCTGAAGCGGCTTTTTGCTCTTTACCGTTTTTACTCAAAGTAACATCGCCTGATACAATTGTTATTTTGCCTATACTCGCAAATAAAAGCGTAAACGGCAAAATCAGCAGTAATAATATTTTTTTCATTTTTTACCCTTTCGCCTAGAATGCTTTTGTGAGGCTTACGCCAAACGTAGTTTTTTGATACGGCATTTGAATCGGCGGAATCACCGTCAAATCATCAGCAGTCGAACCGTTCCAAATTCTATTAAACGATGCGCCAAGTAGCATATCTTTTCCTATAGGTCTAGATAGTGAAAAGCCAAAAGATTTTTGCAAATCCGCTCTGGTATTGTCTTGATAATCTTGTTTTACAAGCATCGTATTTAGACTTAAGTCAAAATAACTTTTAACAGGAGTGCTATAGTTTAACCCGACCCCTTTGGTGTAGTAGTTTGTAATTTTATTTCTTACACTATACTCTTGGAGCGCCATATTTTTCGACCATAATACTGTAGCGCCGATATTTCTACTGTCGCCGAGGTCTTTTTTGAGTCCCAAAGAAGCATTTAGCACATCGGCGCTCATACCTGCCGCCGCACTTGAGTTAAAAAATTGTTTTTTAACTCCTAACACCTGCTCCAAAGAGACTGTTTGAGTAATATTGGTATTAAACTTTTCGTTTATACCGACACCTTTCATCATGTCTTGCATTCTATCCATCGTTGTTAATTTACCAAGCAGTCCGCCCAAAGCATCAACTCCGCTTTGCCCGTTTGCATCAGTTGCTTGACCGTATTTAAGCGACTCCACCGTAGGAGTGATGGCAATAGTGTAGCTTGGAGCGATATATTGCAATCCTGAGCCTAGAGACATATAGAGGATATTAGCGTCTATTGCTTGTCTAAATTGTTGTCCGTAAACTATGACGTTGTTTTGCCATTTGAGGTTTTTACTGATGTCATACGTATGATTTACTACCGCCGTTTCATTAATAGAGTAGTCAAACTTAGCTCCAGGAGTTGTTGCGGTAAGTACCGTAGGCACAAAATCAGGCGCATTTCTAACGTTTGTATCCAATCCAAACCCGCCTATAAAAGCGCCGCTTAGATGATTTTTCTTGCGTGAGTCGTTAATACTTTTTAATAATGCGGTAACTTGAGCTTTTACATTGTCAGGAAGCTTATACTCAAGAGCATTGTTTAATTCAACTTCGGCGCTATCATAAGAGCCTTCCTCCATATAAACCCGAGCCATCTCCACTCTACTTCTAACGTGGGTAGGATCGACCGTCAATACCCTCTCAAAAGCTAGTAATGCCTGATCGTAAAGTTTTAGCTCGGTAGCGCATCTACCAAGATAAAAGTTTACTACAGGATCGTCGCTTTTTAATTCATACAGATCATTAAATTTTTTGTACGCACCAGCAAAATCGTTTTTATTATAAGTAGCAACGGCGCTATCAAACTCTTCTTGCGCCGGATTTGCGCTAGCATATACGCTAGCCGCGCCTATCAAGCAAGAAAGAGCAATCGATATGCCATATTTCTTTAACATGACCATTTAGACTCCTTTTTGGTAAGTTCCATTTATTATACATCATTTGCAAAATAAACATAAAATTATTCTAATCCTATTAACCTTGTGTTAACTTTAATATGTTAAAAAAATCTATAATTTTAATCGATTTTGAGCACAGCCAAAAAGGCGTCTTGCGGAATATTAACCTTCCCAATTGCTTTCATTCGCTTTTTACCTTCTTTTTGTTTGTCAAGAAGTTTTCGCTTTCTACTTATATCACCGCCATAGCATTTTGCCGTAACATTTTTACCCATAGATTTGACAGTTTCTCTGGCTATGACACGAGTACCAATACTAGCTTGTATCGCCACCTCAAAAAGCTGTCTATCAATCAACTCTTTCATCTTTTTAACCAGTTCTCTACCCCTATAGTCAGCCTTGCTTCTAGGCACGATGAGGCTTAACGCATCTACAATATCGCCTGCCACTCTGACATCTAGCTTGACGAGGTCACCCTCTTTGTAATCGCTCGGTTCATAATCAAAGCTCGCATACCCTTTTGTTATGGATTTTAGTTTGTCATAAAAATCTATAACTATCTCATTTAGAGGCACATCGTACACCAACAATACTCGGCTTGAACCGATATAATCCATCTTAAGCTGAGTTCCTCTGCGGTCGTTCATCAGTGTTATCATATTCCCGACATAATCATTCGGAACAATCACCGTAGCCCTAACATACGGCTCTTCAATCGATAAAATCCTCTGAATTTCAGGTAGTTCTGAAGGGTTTTGCACGGTTACGGAACTACCGTCCGTTAGTTTTACATGATATACAACCGTAGGCGCCGTCGCAATCAAATCAAGATTAAACTCCCTCTCAAGCCTCTCTTTGACAACTTCCATATGAAGCATTCCCAAAAATCCTACACGGAAGCCAAAACCCAGGGCAATAGAAGTTTCAGGCTCATAACTAATAGAAGAGTCATTGAGTTTCAGCCTATCAAGTGCGTCCCTTAACTCCTCAAATCTATCCGTATCAATCGGATAAAAACCAGCAAATACAAATGGTCTAGGTTCTTTAAACCCACCCACCGCTTCTTTGCATGGATTTTTATTATCCGTCACAGTGTCACCTACGCTTAGGTCTTTGATATTTTTTACGCCGGTTACAATGATGCCTACTTCGCCGCTTTTTATAGTATCTGTTTTTTGAGGGTGAAGCGGATGCGGATACATCAAATCAAGCACTTGATGAACGGCTCCGGTATTGAGCATTTTTATAGCTTGACCTTTTCTCACTTCTCCATCAAAAACCCTAACCATTGCCAAAGCGCCTAGATAGTTATCAAACCAACTATCATAAATGATAGCTTTTAGCGGTGCGGCAGGATCGCCCTTTGGCGGCGGGACAAATTCCACTATCTTGTCCACTAGCTCTTTTATCCCTATACCTGATTTTGCAGAGATGAGCATCACATCGGTGCAATCTAGCCCTATACTCTTTTCTATCTCGTCTATTACCTTGTCTGGGTCAGCGGCTGGGAGGTCGATTTTGTTGATAACAGGTAGGATATTTAGATCATTATCTATCGCCGTATAAACATTTGCTAGAGTCTGAGCCTCTACGCCTTGTGAAGCGTCCACGACAAGAAGTGCGCCGTCTGATGATGCTAGAGACTTTGAGACTTCATAACTAAAGTCGACATGTCCTGGGGTATCTATGAGATTTAGTATATATTTTTTGCCATCTTTTATATAGTCAAGTCGTACGCTTTGCGCTTTTATCGTGATTCCACGCTCTTTTTCTATATCCATCGTATCCATCACCTGAGAGGTCATCTCTCTAGCTGTAATTGCGCCACACTCTTGGATAATTCTATCGGCGAGCGTGCTTTTGCCGTGGTCTATGTGTGCGATTATTGAGAAATTTCGTATATTGTCCATTATTTTCCTATTTTATCAGGCTTTCATCTAGTGCAAGCTCTGCGTTATCCATAACGCCGACACCGGATTTTAAAACCGTCGTCGCTATTTTTTGAGCATCTTTTAAAGAATGCATCGTATAGGTTCCGCATTGATATACGTTAAGTTCCGGAATATCGCTTTCGCTTTGTACTTTTAGTATATCTTGCATCGCTTTCTCCCAAGCAAACGAGACCCTTCTTTCATCCGGGGAACCGATAAGCGACATATAAAAGCCCGTCTTACACCCCATCGGAGAAACGTCTATTATCTCTACGTCTTCATCATTTAGATGCTCCCTAATAAAACCTGCAAACAAATGCTCTAGCGTATGAATACCCTTGTCGCTCATTTTGTCTTGATTTGGTTTACAAAATCTCAGGTCAAACACGCTTATCGTGTCTCCTTTTGGCGTAGTCATTGTCTTAGCTAATCTAACAGCAGGTGCTTTCATCTTTGTATGGTCTACTTTAAAACTATCAAGTAACGGCATAGTACTCCTTTTGATTTTTTTTAGATTGTAGCAAAATCTTGTATACACTATCTCATTTACCTTTATTTAAGATATGTTCACTTAGGATTCACTTTTTGTGTATAATATTCCGCAAAAAAATTAAGGAGCTTAAAAATGAAAAAAACAACTTTACTTTTATTAACCAGTCTCACAACTTCACTTTTTGCGGAAAGTTTTACTACATCCGAAAGTATAAAGGTTAACAGAAGTGAACCTGTGTTTAAAACCGTTACAACACAAAAACCGCTACGCGACTGTTGGCAAGAGAGTGAACAAGTCGTATCTCAAGGCGGCGGCGGAAACGATGTTATAGGCAGTTTAGTAGGTGGAGCATTGGGAGGTGTACTCGGAAATCAAGTAGGACAAGGTAGTGGGAAAACTGCGGCAACCATAGGCGGAGCAATTGTCGGCTCTATGCTAGGACAAGGCGCAAACAGAGGTAACGAAGTATCACAACCAAGAACGGTAGAAAAATGTACGACCAGATACGAAACATCGACCCAGCAAGTATTGTCTGGATATAACAATTACGGAAAATATCAAGGAAGAGAGATTGTGAAATTCAATGAAACCCCGCTTGATCACATTATAGTTTACACAAATGTATCATATTAAAAACGATAGAACCTATAAAAATAAGGTTTTTTTGAGTAATACAAAATTTATATTCATATTTATAGCTTTGTGCATCTCATCGATCGCTTTTGCTTTTGATCCTCTCTTTGCTGAAGAATCGGATGCAGATATTCCGCCATGCAAGAATCTAAACATAGATAACCCGCTAACGCTAACTGACTCGGTAACATTTGCGCTATGTAAAAATCCTGACGCAAAAATAGCGTTGGCAAACGTAGCGTATCAGGCTGATTTAGTCGGACAAGCAAGATCCTCTTACCTACCGTCGCTAAATATAGACTCTTCAATCGGTAAAACCTATTACGGTTCAAACTCTTTTCATGTTTCGCCGCTAAATAGGAACTTGAGCCTAAGCGCAAACTATCTCTTGTATGATTTCGGGGCTAGAGAGGCAAAAAATAGCTACGCTACGGCAATGTTTGATGCCGTAAGCCAAACAAAAGATGCGCTATTGCAAACAATATTTTTTAATACCGTCCAAGCATACTACACTCTAGCTTCGGCAAACAGCGCGCTTGACGCTTCGGTAGAAGCCGAAAACTATGCCCTTCAAAGCTATATGGCGGCGCAAAAAAAATATGAAGTAGGTGCGGCTACTCCTGCCGATAAATTGCAAGCGCAAACCTCTTATTCTAACGCAAAATTAAATACTATAACCGCCGAAGGCTTAGTCAACAATGCGAAAGCCTCGCTTGCAAATGCGATGGGTCTATCTGCAAATGAACCGATAAAGCTTTCGACTCAAAATGAGAGCGTAAATATCGCCGGTTTTAATACGGATCTAAATCGACTAATAGACCTTGCAAAGCAAAAACGTCCGGAACTAAAAAATGCGGAATACTCGATAAACGCCGCCCAAAGCAACGTCCAATCCGCAAAGTCCGAGTTTATGCCCTCAATCTCTATAAACGGCTCAAGAAGCTATGATAGTTCAAGTGTTTTCCAACAAGGCAGAACAGATGCAGGCATGATAACAATGTCGATACCTATTTTTAGCGGATTTAGCTCGCTTTACGCCCTTAAAGCCGCCAAAGAGAGTCTAAAGAGCGCCAATGCCTCAAAAGAGAAAGAAGAAAAGCAAATTACGCTAGAAGTATATACGGCTTATCAAAATATACTAACCCAAACACAAAGCCTAAAAGCCGCTACGGATTTATTGTCAAGCGCCGAAGAGTCGTACAAAATGGCAACAGGTAGATACAAAGCCGGAAAGGGAAATATTATCGAACTACTAAATGCTCAAAGCGCCTTTGCAGATGCTAAAAAACAAAAAATTTCGGCATTTTACAACTGGCAAATCGCAAAAGGAGCTTTAGCAAAAGCAATCGGCGTAATTGATAAAAACGATATTATTAAAAATGAACAAGAAATAAATATCTTCAAAGGCAATAAAAATGCAGATAAATAAAAAAATAGGTGCAGTTCTAGCTATTTTAGCAATCACTGCGGGATGGTACGGCTGGAATAGCTATTTTGCAAAACCTAAAGAAGATAAATACAAACTAGCCGTAGTGGAAACAGGTCCTCTAATTCAAAGCGTATCGGCAAACGGCACTTTAAACCCTGTAACGCTAGTCAATGTGGGTACGCAAGTATCGGGAACGGTAAAAGAGCTAAAGGTTGATTTTAACGATAAAGTAAAAGAGGGGCAAATCTTAGCCGTATTAGACCCTGCACTTTTAAACGCTCAAATAGAACAAAGCAAGGCGAACGTTCAAAATGCCGAGGCGGCGCTAGAACTTGCCAAAGCAAACGAGAAGCGAAGCGAAGAGCTATATAAAAGCGAATATATTTCAAAACAAGACTTAGACACGGACACAAAAGCATTAAAGTCCGCAAAAGCAACCCTAAAACAAGCAAAAGCCGCATTAACTAGAGATTTTACAAATTTGGACTACTCGATCATAAAATCTCCAGTCTCAGGGATAGTAATAGACAGACAGATAGATGTTGGTCAAACCGTTGCGGCAAGCTTTCAAACTCCTACTCTTTTCAAAATAGCAAAAGATCTTTCAAAAATGCAGATAGACTCCAGCTTCGCCGAAGCCGATATAGGTCAAATCAAAGTAGGACAAAAGGTGCGCTTTAGTGTTGACGCCTTCGGCAACAGAGTTTTTGAAGGAGTCGTAAAACAGATAAGGCTAAACGCCGCTACCGTACAAAACGTCATTACGTATGACGTCGTAATTTCCGTAGAAAATCCTGATCAAATCTTAATGCCAAGCATGACAGCTTATGTAAACGTAATTGTTGCAGAAAGAGAAAACGCATTGCTTATACCAAACGCCGCACTTAGGTATAGACCAAAAGACTTCAAAAAAGAAACATTACAAAAAAAACCGTCCCCACAAAACCAAACCGCAGGACAGCAAGGTAAAAAACACGAACAATATCTAGCGACTGTTTTTGTATTACAAGACGGTAAGCCGACTCCTATTAAAATCAAAACCGGTATTACCGACAATAAATTTACTGAGATTTTATCCGACGAACTAAAAGTAGGAGAGAAAGTAATAACCGACGAAAACGAACAAGACGACAAAAATAAACACAACTCACCGATGAAAATGTTCTAATGTCGCCGGTCATCTCTATACGAAATCTAAATAAAAACTACCACACGGAAGCCGGAGAGGTTTCGGTACTGAAAAATATAAATTTAGAGGTACAAAGCGGGGAATTCGTAGCAATAATGGGACCTTCAGGTTCGGGCAAATCAACATTTATGAACATATTGGGTTGTCTAGATTCTCCTACAAGCGGCGATTACTTTCTCAACGGAAACAATGTCAAAAATCTAGACAAAAATCATCTAGCCGAACTTAGAAACAATGTTATAGGTTTTGTCTTTCAGGGATTTAATTTGCTCCCCAGAAATACGCTCATAGAAAATGTTTCGCTACCGCTTGTATACTGCAAAATAGATAAAAAAAGTAGGCTTCAAAAGGCAAAAGAGATGCTTAAAAATGTAGGACTTGAGGCTTTTGGAGAATATATGCCAAATCAAATATCAGGCGGACAACAACAACGAGTAGCTATAGCTAGAGCTCTTGTAAACTCTCCAAAGTTAATCCTAGCCGACGAGCCTACCGGAAACCTAGATACAAAGACAAGTCGGGAAATTATGGAGCTTTTCGCATCTCTTAATAATGACTTTGGCATCACGATTGTACTTATCACGCATGAACCGGATATTGCGCTATACTCAAAAAGATTGGTAAAATTCATGGACGGTAAGATTCAAAGCGACACAGCCACACATGAGACAAATATTCATGATTAACTCTACTATATTAGGCGAGGCGTGGGGCGCCTTAAAAGCAAATAGGCTACGCTCTTTTCTAACAATGCTAGGAATGGTAATAGGCGTTGCCGCAGTCATTATCATGTCGGCGGTCGGCGCAGGTGTACAGCAAAGCGTGCAAAACTCAATCTCGTCTATGGGTAGCAACTTATTCATAATACTTTCCGGCTCTACCACCTCAGGCGGAGCAAGACTAGGAAGTGGCGCCACTCCGACATTAACCCTAACGGACTCACAAGCTATTTTAGAACTTGACACGATTTCGGCGGTAGCTCCTTTGGCTCCAGGAACGGCACAAATAGCTTATGGCTCGCAAAACTGGAGCACAACCGTCATCGGCTCGACTCCTAGTTTTTTTATCGTTAGAGATTGGGCGGTATCGCTGGGTGCGCCTTTTTCCGACGCCGATGTCAGAGGCTCCACTAGAGTAGCGATACTTGGGCAAACCGTAGTCGACAATCTATTTGGCGACGAAAACCCTATAGGTAAAATGATTAGAATAAAAAACAGTCCTTACTTGGTCCTAGGAGTACTAGCAAAAAAAGGGCAAAGCCTAGACGGAAGAGACCAAGACGACACAATCGTGATACCTGTAACTACCGCTCAAAGAAAGCTTTTCGGTAGTCAATTTCAAGGCACCGTAAGACTAATAATCGTACAAGCTATATCACAACCTTTGATGGATAAAGCAGAAAAAGACATGACCGAGCTTCTAAATCAACGTCATCGTATTAGAGAAGGAGCTGATAGCGACTTTTCAATCAGAAATCTAACCGCAATGGCGGATATGGCTGTAGACACCACAAAAACAATGTCGTTGATGTTAGGGGCAATAGCGTCAATCTCACTTTTGGTCGGCGGAATCGGTATTATGAATATCATGCTTGTCTCCGTAACGGAGCGAACAAGAGAAATAGGCATCAGAATAGCAATCGGAGCCAAAGAGAGAGATATTTTACAGCAGTTTTTACTGGAAGCCATAATGCTTTCGGTAATAGGATGTTTCGTAGGCGTATTATTTGGAATAGGCGGCTCTATGGCTGTCGAATCGATAACCGGTCTTGGCACCGTAATAACAGTGGGTTCAATCGTAATTTCATTTAGCGTTGCGGCGTGCGTCGGAATATTCTTTGGTTTTTACCCGGCCAGAAAAGCCGCTAAATTAGAACCTATAGAAGCTCTAAGGTATCAATAGTATACAAGTTAAACAACTTCAGACTACAATATGGCAGTTTATTAGCTCGTATGTTAAATTCCTTAGACGGACCTTCAAATGATAACATCAAAAACTCTTTTCATCCGAAACTTACAACCGTTCAATAGTGAAAATTTTCAAAAATTTTCAAAATCAAAAAACCTACTACTTACGGTATATGCCAATACAAACAACATAGTATGGCTCAACACTGTTTTGGTTGATATAAAAAAAGCTTTCCCGACGTCTACTATCATTGGGGCTTCCACAATGGATCTGTTTTACAACGGCAAAACAGAAAAAAACAACGGAGTATCAGTTAGCGTCATCTCGTTTGAAGAAACGACAGCTGTCGGGTTTTGTATAGAAAATGTTTCCGATTCTTACAATGCCGGCAAAGAACTGAATCGCAAAGTGAAAAAAAACACAAAGGCAATTATAGCTTTTTGCGATGCGACAAATATAAACGGAGAGGAACTACTAGACGGTCTAGCCGATATTGAAGACACTATTCCGATTATCGGTGGTTTAGCCTCAACTAGAACTTTTTCCGACACGTTTGTTATTTTTGATACAAAAGTTATTTATAACGGTATTGTAGGCATCACTCTTAATTCGGCTTCGCTAAGAGCCCATTCGTCTATGGCTTTCGGATGGCAAAGTATGGGAAAAGAACATATTATTACAAAAGCAGATGGAAACAAAATACATACAATAAATAAAGTTCCCGCTTTACATCTACTTGAAATTTATCTAGGCGAAAATACGGTAGAACACTTCCCCGGTATGGGCTCAGCCTTTCCGCTTATGGTGCGAAGAAAAAGCAATATCGTAGCAAGAGGAATACTTGCGATTGATGGCAAAAGTATCATAGTATCAGGCAATGTCAAAGTAGGAGATAGAATACACATAGGATACGGCAGTCCATATGAAGTTGTAGAAAATAATCAAATCACGAAAGACACCCTTGAAGATTTCGGCAAGCCTGAATTTATGCTTAATTGCTACTGTATAGGCAGAAGGTTTTTTCTTGAAGATAAAATAGTAAAACATGAAATAGAGTCTCTCAAGCAGCTAGGTAATAGTTCTGGATTTTTTACATTAGGGGAATTTTTAACCCAAGACTCTCCTCAGCATCTAAACTTTAGTTTAACGGCGCTCTGCCTAAGTGAGTCAAAATACAAAAAACAAAGATTTATAGAACCTAAAAAACCTCAAATATCCTCCGCAGGTGTAGTTGCAGAGGGGCTTTATCACTTTATGGACGTAAGAATCAAGGAACTAGACTATCTGGCTTATCACGACCAATTAACAAACCTGCCGAATCGAACACTCTTTCAAGACAGGGTAGAACACGCAATTACAAACACAAAAAGACATGGATTAAAAACAGCTATTTTATTTATAGACCTTGATAAATTTAAATACATCAACGATACGCTCGGGCACAATGTGGGTGATATAGTACTGCAAAAAATAGCTACTGCTATACAAAAATCATTGCGAGATGTTGATACACTGGCAAGACTAGGAGGAGACGAATTTGCCGTACTTCTTGAAGAGATAAGCGATGAAAAACACGCGGTAATGATTGTTTCCAGAATGCTTGATAACATAACAAATACGCTTCCACTAGAAGATAAAAAGCTAACCGTAACAGCTAGTATCGGTATCGCTATGTATCCGGAAGACGGCGATAACTATATAACTCTGATACAAAACGCAGACGCCGCAATGTATAAAGCAAAAGCTGAAGGACGCAATAGTTATTCATTTTACAGAAAAGACTTAACGCTCCAGGTTGAAAGAATGCTAGAGATGCAAAATAGTATTCGCGAATCACTCAAACATCAACATTTTCAACTATATTATCAACCGCAATTTGACATAGACAACGGTGACATAATAGGTGCGGAAGCGCTTTTGAGATGCAAAAAAGACGACAAGCTTATGACTCCTGATTTTTTTATTCCGATAGCAGAGGATAGCGGTCTTATATTTGATATTGATCTATTAGTATTAGATATGGCTTGCAAGCAAATAAAAAAGTGGATGAAAAATAACTTATCCGTTCCAAAAATAGGCGTCAATTTATCGGCTAGAGAGTTTGAAAAGCCCGGTATATCAGAAACAATCAAACATATTATCACCGAAAACAAAATCAATCCAGAAAAATTAGAAATCGAAATAACCGAAGGAGCCACTATAAAAGACAAGCTAATAGCTATGAGCGAACTTGCAAAAATACATAACTTAGGAATTACGATAGCAATGGACGACTTTGGCACCGGTTATTCATCGTTGAGCCATATAAAAAAACTTCCTATTCAAAAAATAAAAATTGACAAATCTTTTGTATTCGATATAGGCAAAAAATCAGATAACATCATAATAGACGCAATAATAGCAATGGCTAAGGCGCTAGGACTAGGTATCATAGCCGAAGGAGTGGAAACCAAAGACCAGCTAGAATATCTAAAAAAACAAGGTTGCGAACATGGACAAGGCTATCTAGTAGGAAAACCTATGCGTGTGTCGGACTTTGAAAAATTTCTATCAGATAAAAGAGTCAAGAGTAACTAAAACTCTTCCCTCTTACTACTGACAAGAAGCCTAGCTAGACTTTCTTGCGGTTCTTTCCCGTCCAGAAGAGATACTACTTCATTTGCTATAGGTGTATAAAGAGCATATTTAAATGAAATTTTAACAACCGCCCTAGCAGTTTCAACCCCTTCAGCCGTTTCGCCTAGTAGACTCAAAATCTCATCTAGTTTTTTACCCTCGGCCAACATCTTGCCTACTCTAAAATTCCTTGACAAATCGCTAGTTGCGGTTAAAAACAAATCGCCAACCCCGCTAAGCCCCATAAATGTCTCCATTTTTGCGCCAAAAAACAGTCCAAACCTACTCATCTCAGCAAGTCCCCTGGTTATAAGAGCCGCTCTGGCATTATTACCAAGCCCCAATCCGTCACATACTCCGCCAGCTACCGCTATGACATTTTTGTAGGCGCCTGCTATCTCCGATCCCTTCACGTCGTCCGATAGATATACTTTTATAAAAGGAGGGAAAAAATCCAAAAAACTCTCTGAGCATTTTTTGTTTTCACTAGATATTACAAGTGCAGTAGGCAATTGCTTTATGACTTCAGCGGCAAAAGAAGGACCCGAGAGATAGCATAAATTCTCACTAGGTACAAAACCCGTATAAATTTCATTCAAAAATCTTCCCGTAGAGCTTTCTATACCTTTGGACGCTACCAAAATATTTTGTCCGCTAAACTTGAAATTTTCTTTTAACCATTCCGATATTGACTGTGTAGCGATAGATATGATCAGATTTTTACACTTTAGTACTTCATCTAATTCGCAAAAACCGTCTATATCTTTATGTGTTCTAGACCATATTTTCGGATAATATCCAGCCTGTTTAATTGCCATATATAGAGCGCTCCCCCACTTACCTCCACCGATTATACCTACATCACGCATGCAAAGCCTCTTTGAAAAGTTCTATATTTTCTAATTTACCGACAACAACTAATATATCACCAGGGTCTATTTTATGATTGTGCCTGCCGACATTAAATATAAAATGGTTTGAAATCTCCCTATCAAGTACACCAAGCATCAAGAGATCAAAATCACGGCTCAGATCTACGCTAATTATATATTCGCCGTCTAAAAAACTTCCGCTTGGAATCTCTATCTCCTCTATCTGAAGCTCATTTTTAAAAAAGAAGCCGTTTTCCTTATACACTATACCGTCAACAACCTCTAACGCTTTTGGTCTTTTTATCATATTAAAAATATTAACCGCCGAAATTTCGTTCATATCTATGGCCTTATCGGCTCCGGCTAATATCAACTTATGTTTTTGATGTGTATCAAGCGCGCGTGAAAGTATTTTGACATTTTTATCAAGAGCCCTAGCCGTTAGTGTTACAAATAGATTTAACTCATCGTCTCCGGTTACGCAAAAAATATCGGTAATACCCTTACCTATACCTATTTTTTTAAGATTTTCATCTTTAGTCAAATCACAATTATAAACACTACATCCAAGACTTTTTGCAAGCTCTATTCTTACAGGGTCAACATCCACTACTATTATATTTTCATTTTTTACGTGTAAATTCTCTTGAATTTCACGTCCGACATCGCCAAATCCAAAGATTAAAACTTTTCTCATAATGAACTAACCTTCAATATTTTAAGTCTTAGCCCTTCTATATTTTTTGGTCTTCCCGTAACTATCAGGGTGTCGTGTTTTCTTAGAACCAATCTTGCCGTTTGAGGATTAAAATCAAAAGTTTCGTCAACTGCTTTTGTGTTTCTAAAGACGCCGATAACCAATACGGAAAACAGTTCAAAATCAATCTGTTCGGCTGTTATATATCCGTTTTGATTTGAAATATCGCCTATCAGTATCTCTTCGACTATAATTTTCTTATCGCTTTGTACAAGTCCGCTCATAGCCTCAAAAGCTATAGGATTATTTACAAACTGGGATAGCATTTTTGCGCCCATTTTTCTAGATATAACTTCATCGGCTTTAGCCAACAAAAACTTATCTTTATTATTTATATCATTTGCTTTTGCGATTATAAAAATTGTTCTACTAATAGATCTTACCGTAAGAACTATCGATAGATTTGTCAAATCACCTTTAGTTAGCGCCATTACGGCTTTGATTTTTTTACCAAGCCCCAAAGCGTGATAAGTGGCTGTATGCGTACCGTCAAAAACAAAAGCCAAATGTCCGTGAGACTTTGCTCTATCTACTTTTGTTTCATTTATATCCAAAACAATATATGACTCATGAGCGTCTCTTAATTTATTCGCTAATTCTGCGCCAATCTTACTATATCCGATGATTACCATATAGCTATCTAATTTATTTAAAACCTTATAACTGTCCCTCTCTTTTGATTCGCTGATTTTTTTTTCCAGCCCCGTCGTAATAATAGACGTAAACATTGCCAAAATACTAAGTCCAGAGAAAACAAGCAATATAGATATTACCTTACCTATCGTAGTATCAGGGGTTATATCTCCATATCCTACAGTCCCCATCGTAATGACTGCCCAGTAGAAAGAGTCAAAATAACCGTGAATTTTTTCGTTTGTATACTCGTATTTATAAAACATTGCGGATGAAATAGAAAGCGTCATAACGATTATCATTGACAAAAGTGTTATTTCATATTTTTTATCCCTAAAAACAGTAACCAAGTACCCGGTGCTCTCAAAATACCTAAATAGCTTCAAAAGCCTAAGCGGTCTAAGTTCAGGGTAGATAGCAAGCAAATCTATAATGCTCATCGGCTGAACCATAAATTGGATTTTCTGCTTTATTGCCGCGACTAGAAAATCTTTTATTACAAATTGTTGGTTTAGTTCAACCGACTCTTCATACATCGAAATATATAGTTTGTTTACATCGCCGCTAACCCAAAATCTAAGCAAATACTCAAGCGTAAAGATAGCAATAGCAACATATTCAAAAATTAAAGCCGCCGCGCTTAGTGTCTTACCAGTATCGTAAACATATTCGATACTTGTAGCAAGAACCAAAAAAATCATAAATCGGTCAAAATATCTATTATACGAATAATGCTCATCATTTAAGAGTCGAAATATACGATGTTTAAAACCTATATACCAATCCGAACCGGCAGGTAAATAAGCAAGATTAAGCAGTTTTGCTTGTAGCCATCCTTTATTCATCTAGCCCTATTCGCTTAGCATCTGCTTGAGAAGTTCATTAACTTTTGCCGGATTTGCGCTTCCTTTACTAGCCTTCATCGTCTGTCCGACAAAAAAACCAAATAGAGCCTCTTTGCCCGCTTTATAATCGGCAAGCGGTTTTGGGTTTGCAGCAATAACATCTTTTATTATTGCCACTATCGCACCGTCGTCGCTTACTTGTTTTAATCCTAGTTTTTCTATTATCACATCAACTTCTTCATTGAAGTTTGCTACCAAATAATCCAAAACATCTTTTGCCGCTTTGCCGCTTATAGTACCGTCTGATATTCTCTTTGTAACATCTGCAAGCTTTTGCGCCGAAATTCCGCAAGTTTCAAGCGTTGCTCCTTTTGCATTTATTCTACCTAGAAGTTCAACCGTAAGCCAGCTAACAGCTAATTTTGCATCGCTTCCCTCGGCTAACATTGCTTCAAAATAGTGTGCCATCACCAAATCATTTGTAATAACACCTGCATTGTAAGCTGAAATTCCATACTCATTTATCAATCTTGCTTTTTTCTCGTCTGGAAGCTCTGGTAAGTTTTTTGCCTCCTCAAACATCTCATCAGAGATTATTACAGGTAAGATATCAGGGTCTGGAAAGTACCTATAATCCGCGGAACCTTCTTTTCCTCGCATGGAACGGGTTTCATTTTTCGCGGAGTCGTAAAGTCTGGTTTCTTGACACACTTCATTTGCATACACACCGTTCATCCATGCTTCTCGCTGTCTTGCAACCTCATAGTCAATAGCTCTTTGAATAAACCTAAAGCTATTTATATTTTTGATTTCAACTCTAGTATATAGATTCTTATCGCCTTTTGGTCTGATGGAAACATTTGCATCGCACCTAAAAGAACCTTCTTGCATATTGGCGTCACTTATATCAAGATAGGTAACTATTGCATGAAGTTTTTTGAGATACTCTATCGCTTCAAGAGAGTTTGACATGTCGGGAGCCGAGACTATCTCAAGTAGCGGCGTGCCGACTCTATTTAGGTCAACCTTACTATAGCTACCCTCGTGAATATTTTTTCCTGCATCCTCTTCCAAATGTGCCCTATCAATCCTAATACTTTTTGAACTGCCGTCTTCAAAGTCTATGCCTAGTATTCCATGCTCTACAATCGGCACGGTAAATTGTGAGATTTGATACGCCTTTGGAGAATCAGGATAAAAGTAGCTTTTTCTGTCAAAAATAGATGTTCTATTTATTGTAGCTTTTACGGCATTGCCAAATAACATAGCTTTTTTTACGGCTTCAAGATTTAAAACAGGAAGTGCACCGGGGAGCGCTAGGCATGTAGGACAGCTATTTTTATTCGGTTCTTCACCGAAGCTTGTAGGGCAAGAACAAAATATTTTCGTTCTTGTATTCAACTGAACATGAACCTCTAGTCCAATAACTGTTTCAAACTGCATAAACATAATCCTTTAATCAACAAAATATCGTATCGAAGCAAAGCCGTATGCTTTGCTTTTTTTTATCTTTTCTATATGCAAACTATCGGTAATTCCGCCCAAAGCAAATACTTTCGTATTTATATTTTCTATCATTTTTCCAAACTTTTCAACCCCCAAAGGCTTACCCTTGTCGGGAGAAGAAAATACTGGGCTTAAAGTTATAGCATCGACACCTATTTTTTCACAAAACTCTATTTCGGTTTCATCATGACAACTAACAAAAATCTTTAAACCAAATTTTTTGACTATATCTATTTTATCCAGCATATATGATGGCAAATGCACGCCGTCATATCCAAGCTCAAATGCCAAATTAAAATCAGAGTTCAGAAAAGAGCTTATACCGTATCTTCTCGAAATCTCTACAAACAATTTAGCAAATTCTGGTTTTGACGAATACTCTCTCTTATCACGAAAACAAGCATAATCAGGGCTGTATTGTATAAGAGCTTTGGTTAAAGTAATAGAGAAAGTTTCGATTTCATTCCCATAATATTTAGGGTCCGATATAAGATAGCTTTTTAGGGTATTTTTTAGAGTCATGGCTCATAGACGCGGCTAGCGCGTCTACCGACTAGTGATGAGAGTTCTCTTCTTCTATTAAAACTGCACCAGATATATAAACGTATGTCAAAATCATAAATATAAAAGTCTGAAGCAGTCCGAAGAAAAATAGTAAGAAAAATGCAGGAAGCGGTACAATCCACGGTGTAAGCATTAAAAGAACCATAAGGAACATATCGTCACCCTTAACGTTACCCATAAGCCTAAATGAAAGAGAGATAATCCTAGAAATATGAGAAATAACTTCAATCGGAAACATTAACGGGGCAAGAACTTTAACAGGACCCATAAAGTGAGCGAAATAGTGAATAAAACCTTGAGTTTTTATACCTTGATAGTTGTAATAAACAAATACGCAAAGAGCAAGAGCAAGAGTCATGTTAATATTACTTGTAGGAGACTCGAAACCAGGGATAATCCCCATCATATTTGATACAAAAACCAACATACCTATAGTCGCTATAAGCGGCAAGAATTGTCTAGCTTTTTCTTCGCCGATAACACCGGCACCCATAGAGATTACACCTTCAAGATAAGCTTCACCTACATTTTGGCACCCTTTAGGAACTAGTTTCATAGACCTACTAGCCATAAATGCAATGATTAATACTACGGCAACAGCCAAAACAGTATGACTAACAAGAATGGCGCCTTGCGTATGCCCAAAAATCGATCCTAAGATCGTAAACAATCTTCCTTCCATAATTACCTCGACATAAATTTTTTGCTATTTTAGCCTATTTAGCCTTATAACCATTGAAACAGTTACATTTTAACAACCTAGAAAGTTTACGGAATTAAATAAAAACCGCTCTTAGAAACATCCAAATCTAATTCCATTTAATGTATAAAAAATTAATAATCCCTAGCCACTTTGTATGTCGGGTCATCAAGCTCGTGCATGCAGTACTGTCCGGCATCTTTTAATGCTTGTATACAGTCGTCGCTTAAGTGTCTAAGTCTAACGCTTTTGCCAGCTTCTATATATTTTTTCGTCACTTTGTCTATCGCTTCCGTACCACTAGAGTCCATGACTCTCGAGTTGCTAAAGTCTATCACGACATTATCCGGGTCGCTCTCTACTTTAAAAATCTCATTGGCAAACCTCGTTGCGGAACCAAAAAATAGCGGGCCGTCAAGTTCGTATATTTTTGTGCCGTCCTCTTCTAGCCTCGTCGTGTAGGTGATTTTGGCATGTTCCCATGCAAATACGAGGGCGGAGATGATAACACCCGATATGACGGCGATAGCAAGGTCGGCAAATATTGTAATCACTGTCACGCTCACAAGGATAATCGCATCTGCTCTCTTCATTCGCCTAAGCCGGCTAACGCTCGCCCACTCGAAAGTCTCTATGGAGACCATAAACATGATGCCCACAAGCGCAGCGATAGCGATTTGGGAGATAATATCCGAGATGCTGACAACAAAGATAATGACAAGTATTGCCGCCGCTGCAGATGAGAGCCTTGTTAAGCCGCCCGATGTAAAGTTGATGATTGATTGACCTATCATAGCGCATCCTGGCATCGCCCCAAAAAATCCACATAGCGTATTGCCCACCCCTTGCGCTACACACTCTTTATTGCCGCTTCCTCTTTTTTCACTCATCTCATCAAGCACGGCAAGAGTGAGCAGTGACTCAATCAGACCGACAAGCGCAATAATAACGGCGTAAGGAATCACAATAACAAAAGTTTCAAGGTTTAAAGGTACATTTGGAATATGAAAAGATGGGAGAGAGCCTGCTATATTTGCCAAGTTTCCAACCTGCTTTGTTGGTAAATCACCAAATACAACAATAAGTGTCACGATAATAATAGCAGCAAGTCCAGCAGGTACAGCCTTTGTAGCCTTTGGCAAGAAAAACATAATAGCCATCGTAAGAGCAACTAAAACATACATCGCAGTTCCCTCGCCGTCAAACATCTTAAGTTGACTCATAGCGATTACGATAGCTAATCCATTTACGAAACCAAATATTGCAGGTTGCGGCACAAGACGGATAAATTTTCCCAGCCTCAAGACCCCGAAAGCTATCTGCATAAGCCCAGCCAAGATGGCGGCAACCAATACATACTGTAAACCATATGTTATCGCAAGCGATGCAAGCACGACAACTATCGCACCAGTAGCCCCACTAATCATCCCGGGCTTGCCGCCGATAAGAGCAGTTGTGAGGCCTAGTATAAAGACTGTGTATAGTCCGATAAGAGGGCTAAGTCCAGCCACAAATGAGAATGCTATCGCCTCAGGAACAAGAGCAATAGCTACAACCACGCCTGATAGTAGGTCATTTTTAGCGTTTGAAGTATCATAGTTTTTTAATTTGAACATTATTTACCTTATTGATTATATATTGCTTGTTTTATGATTTACAAATACATTACGGTTGGTATATTTGGAATTTAAGTAAATGTAAGCAGTAACGATTGGGTGGAATAATATTTTCACATATTTTTATTGTAGCCAAAAGTGACTTATGATTTTTTGATTATAGGATTGAACGCTTTCGAAGATACGCTTACCTCAGAGCCTACGGCAAGCTCTTTTGCTTCCATCTTGTCCAATACGACCTCTACGATGTTTTCCCCTATACCTACTGTAGCTACAACAATAATATCTCTCTGTTCAAGAGCCAAAATCTCACCCGTAAAGCTAAACTTGCTAGAGCTATTCTTTGACAAAAATAGCTCTTTTGGCGTCCCAGCCTTAAAAATCGTCCCGTTTTTTAGCCACAAAGCATAGTTGGAAAGCTTAAACACTTCGCTTCTATCGTGCGAGACCATTAGTGTCGTTAGTGCAAAATCTTCATGGGTTTTTTTGAGTTCATCTTGAAGTTTTGAGCGCATAATGGCGTCAAGCGCAGATAACGGCTCATCAAGCAATAATACTTTTGGCTCTTGCGCTATTGCCCTCGCAAGAGCAATTCTCTGTTTTTGTCCGCCCGAAAGCGTCGATGGTATTCTTGATTTCAACTCCGCTATACCCATCTTTTCTAAGATTTGCATAGCTTTCGGCAGATCTCTTTTGGTTTGCGCAAATGTCAGATTTTCAAGTACACTCATATTTTCAAATAACGCATAGCTTTGAAAAACAAAACCGACCTTTCTTTTTTGAGGTGGTAGGTTGATTTTTTTTGAGGAGTCAAACCAAACCTCTCCATCCGCCTCAATAACGCCGCTTGTCGGAAGTTCGAGTCCAGCTATCATTCTTAGAAGTGTTGTTTTACCGATTCCAGACTCTCCAAAAATAGTCCAAAATTCGCCGCTTTTGAATTCATGGATGAGTCTAAAATCTATCTCTCCACTGCTTCCGTGAAATTTTTTTGTAACATCAACTTTTATCATCTAAACTCCCTTTACCTCTCGCCCCAGCTTCATATACACAAACCAAAGGATTGCAAACGAAAAAGCAAAGAGAATAAGCGAATAAATATGCGCCGTTGTGTAATTAAGGGCTTCTACTTCATTGTAAATGGCGATTGATGCGACCTTGGTTTCATTATCGATATTTCCGCCTATCATAAGCACTACACCAAACTCACCTACCGTATGCGCAAAAGCAATAACGCCGCCGGTTATGATGGACGGCTTCATTGACGGCAAAATAACTTTCAGTAGTGTTTGAAATTTACCCTTACCCATCGTATATGCCGCTTCTATCTGTGACTTTTCTACCGCTTTAAAACCATTAAGAAGCGGATGTACCATAAACGGAAGACTAAATATGATAGAGCCGATAACCAATCCATCAAAATGAAAAGCCAATTGATGACCAAAAAACTTATTCCAAAACGCCCCTATAAACCCGTCTTTACTAAATGCTAAAAGAAAATAAAAGCCTAGTACCGATGGAGGAAGTACTAGAGGCATAGCTATGACTGCCTCAAGAACAGACTTAAAACGCACTTTTGAATACGTTAGATAATAAGCGATAGGAATACCTATAAAATATAGTAAGACGGTCGTAATGACGGCAAGCTTGAGAGTTAGAGCAAACGGCTCCCAAAAAGTCGGGCTCATAAGTTCACTCAAAGTAAAACCTCTACTCCAACTTCCGTGGCTTTGACAAAAGCCGTCACTGTATCGCCAGTTTGAAGAGAGAGTCTTTTTATAGCATCCGTGGTTATAATGGAGCCTATTTTCTCACCATTAACTAAAACTACCACTTTTGATAAAATTTTGCCAATCTCAAGTTCTACAACATCTCCTTTGAAAGCATTTGAAAAGCTAACTTCGCCACTTAGATGTTTGGCTATTCCAACCTCCGTCTCTTTGAAGATAAAAAATAGCTCGTCAGAAACTTTTATATCTTGCGGTAACTCAAGAGTTATTGCTTTGATGCTATTTTTGTCAAAAGTCGAAACAATCTTGGTTATGCCCTCCATCGTCTCAATAGCTTGAATGGTCGCCTTTATTTTATTCATTCGGCAAGATAAATCCGTACTTTTTAAATATCTCCCTACCCTCTTTACTGCTCACAAACTCCTCAAATTTTTTAGCTGTCGGATTATCTTTAGCGCTCTTTAGTATAGCATATCCCTGCACTATGTCATTGTGCCAATTGGCAGGTATTAGATAAAAGTTTCCATCCTTTTTGAACGTCTCGGAATATCCAAGTGAGATCGGAATGAGAGCCACATCTGCCGCACCGCTCCAGGCAAATTGAGCCGCTTGTGACGCATTTTCTCCAAGTACAAATTTCTCTTTTAGTTTATCATATAGTTTTTGGCTCTTTAACGCATTGACAGCCGCTACACCGTATGGTGCATGAGAGGGGTCTGCTATAGCTATCTTTTTGACTTTCGGATCCGTTAAGATGCTAACTCCAGTCAAAACATCTATACCTTTTCCTCTTCGAGCCCAGATTCCTATACGACCGTACGCGTAAGGCTTTGCTTCGCCTATTACAAGCCCTTCATTTTTTAGCCTTAGCACATAACCCATATCCGCTGAGAAAAATATATCATACGGCGCACCGTTCTTTATCTGAGTAAAAGCTTTCCCACTTGAGCCAAATGCAATGGATAGCTTATCTCCAGGATTTTGCTTTTCAAATACAGTTTTCATCTCTTTAAACGCATATACAAGGTCAGCCGCCGCCGCAATATTGATTTCACCTGCAAAAGAGAGGCTTTTTATTATCAGCAATCCAATAAAAAGTTTTTTCAACATCCCTTATGCTCCTAATATCACATTAGAAGCTTTAAAAATAACAAAAATCTTCTCACCTTCTTTTGGTTTTAGCTCATCTACTGCGTCGTTAGTAATAACGCTTGCTAATGTTTTATCTCCGACTTCTATCTTGATTTCACTATTTACTGCACCTGGTATTAACGCCTTTACGACACCTTCAAGTACATTTCTGGCGCTAATCTTTTTTGGTTTTTCTTTTGCCAAAATTATCCAACTCGCTTTCACTATCGCATATGCCTCTTCACCTACCTCAAAACCTAGCGAATCTAGTGAATCATTGGTAATAACGGATACAATTACATTGCCTTCTCCAATATCTAATTCAACCTCAGAGTTTATTGCGCCTTTTACTATTTTTGTTATTTTTCCGAAGAGTTGATTTCTAGCAGACGTTTTCATGTTTATCCTTCTAATATTTTTATACAACATATCAAATGTACTCGCGTCCTTAGCTATGGAGTTTAAAAACATTTCATATTTTTTCTCCAACGCCTTAAACACTTCCACTATCTCTTCGCCCTTCGGCGTCAATGTAGTTCCGCCTCCGTTTTTTCCTCCTGTATTTCGCTCAACTAGTGGTGTTTCAGATAGATTATTCATCGCATCAACCGCATCCCAAGCAGCTTTATAGCTCATACCCATCTCTTTTGCGGCTTTAGCAATTGAACCGTTTTTTGCTATTTTTTCTAATAGTTCTATTCGCCCGCTTCCTAAAAAACTTTTATCGCCCTCTTTTAGCCAAACCCTACCTTCTAATTTCATAGCCTACCCCTGTTTTTTCTTTTCGTAATATACTATTTTACATAACGGTTGTCAATGAATATGATTTTACCGTGAAAAACATACATATTCTATTCCGTTAATAATATTTTAGTAGTAATGTCTAGCGGTTTTGCATGATACAGCGCCGATGTTACCAATATATCCGCACCCGTCCCGGCATAGTCAACGACATTGCTTAGATTTATTCCGCCGGCAATAGAAACAAGTATGAGACTATTTTGTTTTTTTATCTGTTCAGTGATTTTTTTGGCTTCGCACGGCTTAACTTTGTCTATTTGCACTATATCTACACCAATTGATACGGCATCTATCGCACCTTGCAAATCTTCCACTTCAATAATTATCTTTTTTTCGCCAGCCCTAGATTTGATTTCGTCAAACTTAGCAACAAACTTCTGCCATCCACCAATCAGTTCTATATGTTGCGCAAAAAATAGTATACTCTCGGAAAGTCCAAGCCTATGCGGCATTGCTCCGCCTGCAACTATTGCTTTTACTAGCATTTTTTTCGCGCCCGGCATTGTTTTTCTGGTCGCCACAATTTGTATGCTTTGATTGATATTTTTTGCCGACTTGACTACCTTGTCCGTTAGTGTCGCAATACCGCTTGCATATTCGAGAATGTTTTGGGCTACTTTCCAGCCTGAAAGTATATTTTCCGCTCTCCCGACAACATTTAGTATTGATTCTCCGGCGCTAATATTATCTGCCGAGTTCCTAATGCCGACAATCTCACAACCTAGCTTTCGGAATACCATTGCGGATTCTTCGGTACTTGACAAAATTCCATCGTCCCTACTAACAAAACTAAGCTCTACTTTTTGCCCCTTAAGCCCGGCCAAATTTGTCGTCAAATCAAAATACGGCAAATCTTCATTTATAAAACTATCAATCTCTTGTCCTGAAAAGTAAAACATTTGTAACCTTTTATTCCTTTATTCTTTTGCAAGATTGTACATTATTCAAATTAATAAACCGTTATATAAATTTTTATATTGTGATTCATACTGGTATATTTTACACCCGTTAGCTCTTGACATGCTATAACGCTAAAAGCAATAATTCACCAAGCCAAAAGAATATTATAAAGTTTGGTCAATTCAATTAAGGAGCCTCAATATGAAAACAAGCGCAAGAAATCAGCTAGCAGGCAAAGTGCTAGAGGTTAAAAAAGGGGTGGTTAATAGTGAAGTCGTTATGAGTTTAGCAAACGGTGAACATATAGTTTCGGTTGTAACAAACGAAGGCGCAGAATCACTTGGTATCAAATGCGGTTTGGATATTTATGCCATCGTAAAAGCACACAGCGTCCTACTTGTAAAATCGGAAACCACACCGTCTATCAGTGCAAGAAACAAAATAAAAGGAATAATCAGTGAGATAATCGACGGTTCCGTAAACTGCGAAGTTAAAATCACTACAAACGGCGGAGTTGTAATCACAGCTATAGTCACGGAAGATGCAAAAAATGAACTAGGTCTAACAAAAGGCGATACCGTTTTTGCAATTATCAAAGCTTCCAGCATCATCCTAGGTGTAGAGTAACGCAGACCGACAAGCCGCTAAATGTAAATTCTAGCGGTTTTTTGTTTCCGCTAGAAGCGAAGAAGCGATTATAAAAACCGCTCCAATTGCTAATATCTGTTTTTTCACCTTTTATCTAAAATTTAAAATTCGCGCTAAGGTAGGCTTCCAGAGGAGCGCCGGATTGATAAAACGTAGACGTCGTATTTGCCGCCATAGCGTTATCGGGCGTAATAATTGCGGCAATATATTTTCGATTAAAGAGATTTGATACCGTCAATCTAAATACGGCTTCTTTGGAACCTAGGAGATTCGGTTTAGTATAGCTAGCATCAAAATCAACAAGCGTATAAGCCGGCACCATCTGCGTATTATCCACGTCACCGTAACGCTTATCTGTAAATTTGACTATGGGTGTAAACTTCCATTCGCCGAGTTTATAAGTTACTGCCGCTCTTAGCATCTTTTCAGGGGCATCTGGAATTTGATTACCCTTAATAGAATCGGTAGCCGATGCGCTAGTTCGTATATTATCGGTGTAGTAATACTTATTATATGACGCGCTTGCCATAAAATCAAAACTACTCGACAAAGCCCCGCTAGCCGTAAATTCAGCGCCATAACTCATCGCATCAGCATTGTTCGTAGGATACGATACGACCAATACCGGGTCGTATGCAGACACTTGTTTGCCGCTCACCTTTGTTACAAAAAGATTCGGCGTATAAACAATATCGCCTTGCCTATATTTGACGCCCAAATCAAAGTTATCGGAAATTTCAAGATTTTGCTTATCCCATAACTGTTGAAGAGTCACGCCTTTTGCCGCATACGTTGCGCGATTTGAGACATAAAACGGAAATAAGTTTACGTCATATCCGTAACTCCTAGTATAATCAAGATATGCGCTAGTATTTTTCGTAAAAGCGTATGCTATATATGCACTAGGCAAAGCTTCGGTAAATGTTTTTGCCCTCACACTAGACATAGCGTCAAAAGTCGCGTTTGCCAAAGCAGTATTATAATCTACGCTTGTTGCGGCGCTTGTTCCGTTTGTAAAACTATTTAGCGCTCCTATCCTCAGAGTCAAATAGCGAATTCCGGCAGAGTAACTCCATCCACCCTTGTCGCCGCTAAATTCTATGAACGGTGAATTCATATCGTGGTATCCATTTCTAGCCAACATCATGTAACCGGCAAAAACGGGAGCGCCGCTAGAAACGTTATATTTTCTCTGATCCGTAGGTGGACCAGGAGGCTGTTGTCTTTGTGCCCAATACCCTAGTTTCATATTCAAGAATGATGAAAAATCTTTCTCATACTCTGCTACCGCACCGAATAATTCGTGATCTATTAGCCATTGTGCAACCATAGTATTGTTCTGATTTGACGGAGCCGTATCGTACCAATACTCACCGTTATCCTTCAGATAATAGGGTTTAAAAACAAGCTTTGAACTATTTGAAAGCTTATATTCTATATTTGCCATAACGGACAAGTCTTCAAAATCCTGCTTGTTATACTCATCATAGGCGGATTTTTTTGAACTTAAACCATAATCTTTATCATTATATTGACTAAGATTTCTCGCCTCCGCATAGCTCATTTGATAATAGTTATAATGGTCATCTCTACTTTTAGTTACGAACAACTCTGTCTTTAGCTCCTCCGTAGGGGTATAAGTCAAACCAACCATTCCATTTGTTCTCTTCAAATCACCGTCGCCTTTCCATTTATCACCGGACATATCAGAAACAGATCCAAATGCCGATAGATTTCCTATCTTACCGGTATCCAAGCGCAAATATGTTCTGGATGTATTTTCTGAACCCAACATCTGAGATAAAGAGCCTCCAAAACTACTTTTTGGTCTATCTATAGTCATATCAACCTTGCCTATAAGATTAGAAAACCCAAATCCCTTATCAACCGGAACGTATCCCTTGTAAAGGTCTATCGCAGAAAAATTATCCATGTCATATATAGTTTTGCCGCCTCCAGGATTACTATTAATAGGCAATCCTTCTATCGTTAAAACTCCGCCAGGACCTGATTGGTTCTTGCCTCTTATTCTCATAGCATCATGATAGGAACTCTCATTTGAACCGAAAGAATCAATCGATTCAAAATTAACCGACGGTGACATATCTATGATTTCAAGAGCGCTCATATTCGTCTGTTTACCGAATGTTTCTATGCTGTTTTTATTAAACCCTTGAGAGTTTATATTGTCTTTATTTTCAGTCTCAAATCCAATATTTGAATTTTGCATATTGCCTACTGCCGTAACCTCTTGCAATTTGTAACTATCTGCCGCATATATAGCACTAGCGGCCACTATGCTAGTGATAATCAGTATTTTTTTTGGCACTATCTACTCCTCCTAAAGTTAGTTTTTGTATACATTAATATATAGCGATATGTAAGACTATTGATTAATCCCGTCGATAGTCTTGCTCAAAATATATCGTTATATATTTGTATATATTACGATATTGTTACTAAAAAAGCTGTATATATTTTAGGCAGTAGGCTTATTTTGATAAAATCTAGGAATACATACGGGGAAACCACATTCCGTTTGTTTAATACAAATATCGGTTTTATAGAGTGAATTTATCAGTTGCTCGTTAATAGTATTCTTGGAGTTGCCGCTAGCAAAAACCTTACCTTCTTTGATAGCAACCACGTCGCCCCCAAGCATCAAGGCATGCTCAGGAAAATGTGTAGATTTTAAAATCGTATAACCCTCGGATGAAAGTTCAATAATTATCTCCAATAATTTTAACTGGTTTCCATAATCAAGCCCTGATACAGGCTCGTCCATAACTAATATTTTAGCTTCTTGAGCTAGCGCTCTTGCTATTAGCACAAGTTGTTTTTCGCCACCGCTCAGTGTCTGATAAACGCGACTTGCCAAATGTCCGACCCCGAGTCTCTCCAATGATTCAATTGAAATATCGATATCACGCTTATTAGCTCCTGCAAAAAATGATTGAGTAGAAACCCTAGCCATCAATACAACATCTAGCGCAGTAAACGCAAAAGTAACCATTGAACTCTGAGACACATAGGCGACAAGCCTAGATACATCCTTGCTAGAATACGCTTTGAGCGGCGTATTTTTTAGAATAATTTGACCTGATTGCGGCCGTAATAATCCTAGAAAGATCTTCATCAAAGTACTCTTACCCGTACCGTTTGGACCGAGCAATGAAACGATAGAGCCCTCTTTTATATCGAGCGTCACATTGTTCAAAATGGGCTTATTAGAATATGAAAAACTAATACTCTTTGCACTATAAAAACTCAAGAAAAACCTTTTTTGGCGCCTCTTAACGCAATTACAAAAATAGGAATTCCTATAAGTGAAGTTGCTATACCTATCGGGATTTCTATACTCATCGCAGTCCTGCAAAACGTGTCGACAATCAATAAAAATACCCCGCCCAAGAGAGCGCACATCGGTAAAAGAATTCTATTATCAGGACCTACTATAAATCTGGCGACATGAGGAATAATCAACCCTATCCAGCCAATCATACCTGCAACAACAACGGTAAGGGCGCTCATCATAGTTGCCATTAAAATAGCTCCATAACGCACAAAAGAAACTCTGATACCAAGAGCCATAGCCTCCTCATCGCCGAGGCTTAGAATATTTAAAAATTTACCGCTCACACTTAAGACAATTATTCCAATTAGCATCGGAATAGAAACCGTCAGAATCGTACTTTTTTCTATAGCCCCAAATGATCCCATTAGCCAATAAACTATCGCCGGTAGTTTATTGTAAGGATCGGCAACAAACTTCACTACGGATAAAAGAGCGGAAAATAATGCGCTAGATATAACTCCGCCAAGCACAAGTAGGATAATTTTGCCGGCAGTATTACCATAAATACGAGCAGCGGCGAGAGCAACGATAACAGCCGCAAAACCAAAAGTAAAAGCACATAATTGAACTACGATCCAGCTATCGCCGAGCATAATTCCAAGAGCCGCGCCAAACGACGCTCCGGCTAAAACTCCTAATATACCAGGCGACACAAGAGGATTAACAAACATAGCCTGAAAAGCCGCACCCGCAGTGGATAGCGCCGCTCCAACCAGAATAGCGGCTATAATTCTAGGTAGTCTAATATCAATGATAATATTTGAGAGCAAATCAACATCTGACGGCGCTACGCCGATACCTAGGATTTTCCATTTTAAAAACCCAATTAGCGTACCAAGAGAAATATCATACCTGCCAACGCTTAGTGAAATAAGCATGGAGACGACGAGCATCACTAAAGTCAGATAAACAAGAAATTTATTTTTCATTTAAAAGCAAAATCTGTTTGATTTGCACATCGCTCAAGTCGACACCAAAGAAAAGTTTATAAAACTCCTTAACTTTATTGTCCAATTCTCCGCTAGTCGGTTTACCGTTTTTGACTGCCTTAAGATTGTTCCACTTGCTATCATTTTTAACACTCTCAAAAAACATTTGCAAAACTATGATAAAAAATCTCATTTTGCACCTTTCAAAATATTTATCGCCTGCTCTTTATTTAAATCTCGCCTGAGGTAGTCTTTATAAAAAGAGATTGTTTCTTTTTTTATATCTTTTTTAAATAGCGTCGGGTGAATTACGGAAGAGAGCCACTGGACACCCAAAATTCTCATAAAAGACGGTGGACGGTCAAGAAAATTTACTGGATCTTTTGGCACCAAATAGACTCTTTTATTTTTGACAGCTTTTATCCCTGCCCATCTACTATCAGTATATACGGCGCTTGCAAACTTACTCTCTTGGGCTATTATTATGTCTGGATTGACTTTTATCACCTCTTCGATACTAACCTTTTCCATCCCTACCATCTGTTTTTGTTCACACTCAAAAGCAGGTTTTACGCCGACAAAGGATATGGGTTCATAGTGAAAAGAATCCGCGCACTCCGTCGCAAGTCCGTCTATACCTTCCGCATAATAGACAATCGGTTTCTTATTTTCAGCGACGGTTCTTGCAATTTTTTTTACATAGCCCAATCGCTCATCTGCGTCTTTTGCTAAAACTTCGGCTTTTGTTTCATTAGAAACTACTTTTCCGACAAATCTTATTGCATTTGGTTCATCTTCAACAGAATCTTCTTGAACAAATACAACCGGAATATTTAGCTTTGAAAAAGTTTTTTCAACATCTTTCATCACAAAATCACTCTTCCAAGAAATAACTAACTGTGGCTTTACCGCTAAAAGTGTTTCCATATTGGCACCTCTACTGTTACCGTGCCAACCGCCGACGACCGGGATATTTTCAAGCGACTTGTCGAGATAGCCGCTTTTTGTAGAAAAAAACTGCGAATTGAGCGGCACAGTCATCGCTGATATTTTTTGAGGCGCTAGAATATATGTCAAAAGCGACATTGGCGGCGCAGACGGGTAAATTCTATCCAGACTGTCCGGTACTTGTACTTTTCTTCCCGCCATATCCGTCATCTCAAAGGCGTATATGTTTGGCGCAAATAGCACGGCAAAAAGTATTGAGCCGATTGTCGTATATCTAGCAATAAGGTCGTATTTGTTCATTGAATCTCCTTAAAAATATTTTATTTGTCTTAAAACTTGTTCCAGTCGGCTTAAGGGCTATCGTAATATTTTCAAATCTTTTTTTGATTTGCTCGATCTGTTTTATACAAGTAGTTGCACTTCCGATAATACCGCACTCTAAAAATTTACTGCCGTCAAAAAATATCTCCCGCTCACCAATAAGTGAGGCGTATTTTTTTTCATCATAAACCGGCGATTTAGCAAAAGACGAGGCTGATTTCATAGATTTTACAAAATGATCAATTGCAGGTCTTGCTTGTTTTATGGCTTTTTCATCCGTGTCGCCCACGCAAAAAGTTCTCATCAAAATAATTTTAGGCGCCTCTTTGGCTATACTCTCATAATAATCGCTCATCTTCTCGCACTCATCAAGGCTTAATCCTTGCGAAGCCATCAGCGCAAAACCGTTTCTAGCGGCAAACTCTATTGACTGAGCAGATGAAAAAGTGGCAATATGTATCGGAATTTTTGGCTGTATCGGCTTTGGTTCTATATCTACATTTGAATAGTTAACAAACTCGCCTACAAAATCTGAATTATTGCCCAGTAGTAGATTAGAAATAGCCTCTACCGATTCAAACATTGCTTTTCTCAAGTTCTCGGGTTGTACTTTAAAATGTTTAGAATCAGGTGCAAAAGCGCCTTTCGCAAAACCTAAATTCATTCTACCGCCGCTCAAAATATCAAGTATCGCTATCTCTTCGGCAAGCCTTACGACATCATAGAACGGAGCCAAATACCCTGCAACCCCGAGTCTTATATTTTTTGTTCTAGCGCTTATATTTGCCAAAAGTAGCGACGGCGACGGACAGACACTAAAGTCGTTAAAATGATGCTCCCCAAACCAAGCCTCGTCAAATCCAATGGTGTCAGCATATTCGACAAGGTCTAGTTGTTCTTCGATTGCAGTTTTTGAACTACCGTAAAATCTCTCAAAAAGACAAAATAGTCCCCATCTTATCACAATCCAAACTCCGATTTAATATAACTAAAATGGTATCTCTGAGGCGGTTCGGCTGTAGTTCTGCGGTTTATCATACGAATCGACAGCGGTTCTATCCAGTTCCAAAACTCTTCTATCAACTCTTTTGGAAAGTTCACATCCTTTAATGTTTTTTTGTACATCATCAACCAAATCACTCTTGCGTTTTCATCTATAGTAAACGCAAAATGTCTCATCCTGAGGGCTGGATGTCCGTGCTTTGGCGTATAAACTTCCCCTCCGCCTAGCGCCTCGATAAAAAACTCGGCTGTTTTCTCAGTTCCAATTTTAAACATTTCTTCGTCTTTTGGAAATAAACTGCCCACAGCGCTTGCCCTAAGAAGAGTATGATGATAAAAAACCATCTCTCTTATCTTGTTGGCGCCTACGATTGAGTAAATTCTTTTTGATGGAAACAAAACTTCCGGATATACAAAATCTATTTTTGCATCAGCCACCCTCACATCATCGCCGGCAGGATGAAATTTACCCTGTCCGCACGCGGCAAACGTAGAAATTTTTTGTTCGCCGATAGACTTATTATTGCACCCACACCCGAATTCTGACATTTTTTATCCCTTATTGTTTAATTTAAATACTACAGGAACCACTATTTCCATTGATGCGCTAGGCGGTTTATCAAATAGAGTAGCGTCAAGCACAGCGTTTACGGCGCTTTTATCAAAAGAATTATTTCCGCTACTTTTAACCACTTCCACCAAATTATCTTTAACACTTCCGTCGGATGCTATAGAAAAGCGAACTACCGTTTCACCTTCTAGTCCTATACGCTTAGCGGTTATCGGATATTTAATTTCTTCTTGAATTTTTTGTCTTACCGTAGCCAGATATGTTGCCAAAATCGATTCGTTATGCTGTTTTTGAGTTGCAAGAATCTCATTTGAATTTTTTACTAACGGGCGTATGTTGTTTTTTACGACTTCCGCGCTCTCTTTTGTCGCATTTGTATTGGTTACTATTTCATTATTATTAACAGCATAAAGCGACTGTTTATTCTCTGCGTTTTGCTTTACCTCAGATTTTCGTATAAGCTTTTCCATATTTTTGACTGGTTTTGGTAGTTTTTGAGATATTTCTTGTTCCATTTTGTTATCAATATTACTGACATAAATTTCAATTGTTTTCGGTATCTCTATCGCTCTTTTGTCTGGAATATTCAAAATAAGCATCCAGATAATGCAGTAAAACATTGCCGTCGATACGGTAGAAATCATAACTCTATTCGAATCTTCCACTACAACATCTCTTTTTTAATTCTGACTGCAAAATTAAAACTTTTCTCTATGGTTAACATTAATATCCCTGAATAAATTTTCGTTTTTTTACAAAACTTCCCTTGTTGGACCCAATCAACAAGGGAATATTAAAAGAAGAGAGTTTATGAAAATCAACGAAAAGTCGAGCATTGCGTAGAAGCTAGATACGCTAGCTCTATCGTAATATAATTTATAATATAACGATAAGCGTAATATACATAAATATATTATGATTGTCAAGTAAATAGTGCTTAATTTTTAGCCATACCAAAAAATAGTGAAGAAGTTATTTAGGATACATCGGTAGTTATACAATCTACCGATGTAAAGAAAAGTTAAAAATAGACTATCAATAAAAAATTAGAAACTACCGCCAAGCGCTTTTGCTAACAATATTTCATTGCTTAAAAATTGAAGCTGTCCATATACCAAGCTACCTGATGTATTGACATAATTTATAGACGAACGCATAAATGTGGCATACAATGTTACTCCGCTTAAATATTGTTCGTTTAATATATTTTTTTCTATAAGCGCTTTTTCTTCTTGAGTCTTTAGAGAATCTACGTTTTCATACGAAATATTACGCTGATACAAGAAAGTATCAACCTCTTGCAAAGCCGCAAGTACGGTTTTTTTGTATTCATAAAGACTCTGTTTATTATACGCTATAGCCATGTTTTCTCGCCCCTCAATCAATCCACCCGTAAATATAGGTAAATTAACACCCAAACCGGCGTTCAAAAAAGACTGAGGATGTTTCATTATGTTTGAAAACTCTATACTTTGTTGTCCAAACAGTCCAAACAAAGAAATAGATGGAAAGTACTGGGCTCTTATAAAACCTATATTTGCATTAGAAGCAATAAGAGCTTGTTCCGATGCTAATATATCAGGTCTTCTGGTCAATAGTTCAGAAGGCGCTCCTTTTGGGATTATCTTATGTCTCTCATAAAGCTCGGCTAAACTCTTATCTCTAGGAATCTCCGTATTAGGCAAGACTCCTATCAACAAGCACATTTTATTTTCCAACGCTTTTATTTGCGATTTGACTTCATTAATTCTGTCATTTGCTTTCAAAAGCTCGATATGAGTTTTTGACAATTCAAGTTCAGTTATAACTCCGTTTTCAACCCTAGCTTTATCTATATCCAATAATTCGCTTTGGTATGTCTTAATCTGTTCAGCCTTTTGCAAAGCGTCATCTAAATATCGCAACTTAACATAAGATAGACAAATCTCGGCAACAAGATTTTGACGTACTTGTTCAAGCGCGAATTTACTTTGTAAAAGTTCTGCTTTTGCCATCTCGTCTGCACGTCGCCACTTACCTACAAAATCTATCTCATAGTTGCTTAGTCCTAAACCAAACGCCGTATTTGTATAAGTTAGGCCAGCGCTACTAGTTACATCTTTTGAGTTATGTACCCTTGTGCTTGCGCCTCCCAAATATATATTTGGATAAAAATTAGAATCTATAGTCTCGGCGTGTCCTACCATGGCATCAACTTGAGAAACTGCAATTTTCAAATCATAGTTATTAGCTAGCCCTTTTTGAACCATAGAATTCAACGCCGTATCATTAAACTCCGCTATCCATTTGGTAGAATCTTTTACGGCTTTTGACTCCTCTGTCTTGTTGTAATCATTCCATTTCTTTAGATTGTCCACATTCGGTTTGACATAATCAGGTCCAACGGCACAACCTGTCATAAATAAAACCGTTGCGATAAAAATCGCTATCTTATTCATGGTGACCTCCGTGGTGATGAGCATCTTTATGGTGTTCATCTATTGACACTTGTTCAACTTTCTTAGGCAAAAATTTCTCCTGTAATGTAGCTACTATATAGTAAAGGAACGGAATAAAATACCTAGCTATAAATGTAGCCGCTATCATACCGCCCAAAACACCGTAGCCGATAGAGTGTCTACTCTCTGCTCCGGCTCCCGTACTTATAACAAGAGGTAAAACCCCCAAAATGAACGCCAAAGAAGTCATAATAATAGGTCTATTTCTCAAACGCGCCGACTCTTTTGTAGCTTCCAATATACTGAATCCTTCGAGCCGTTTTAATTCGGCAAATTCAACTATCAAGATTGAGTTTTTTGCGGCTAGGGCTATCAAAGTTAGCAATCCTATCTGGAAATATACGTCATTTGTTCTTCCAGCTAAATAAACTATGACGAAAGCCCCAAAAATACCAAAAGGAACGGCGGTAATAACTGCAAACGGGAGTCCCCATGCCTCATACTGGGCCGCAAGAATCAAAAATACCATCAAAAGACCAAACGACAAGATAATAGTAGACCTATCGCCTGCTTGAAGTTGCTGATAAGCTATGCCTTCCCATTTATATGTAACATAAGAAGGAAACATCTCTTTTGAAAGCTTATCGACCGCATCCATAACGTCACCGGTACTATATCCGTCTTGTGGGTCTATAACAAGCCTAGTTGACGTCAACCCGTCAAAATGGTCAATCCTGGCAGGAGCTATACCGTATTTTATTTTTATAATATCCCTTAACGGAACCATACCGCCGTTTTGTGATTTAATATATATACCACCAATCTGTTCCGGCGTATTTCTGCCTTTTACGTCAGACTGTACTTTTACCCAATACGTCAAGCCGCCTTTTACGAACTGATTTACATTCTTGTAACCAAGTGTGCTTTGTAAAGTTTCATATAGTGCATCCATAGGCACGCCTAAAACTTTTGCCCTATCCCTATCTACGTCCAACTGTAAAACCGGCGAATTTGTCTCAAGTTGTGCGGAAGCGGCCTTAACCTGAGGCAAACTTCTAGCTTTTAAGACAAACTGCTTTGTTAAACTTGCAAGCTCGGCGTCACTATTTGCATGATGCGTCTGTATCCACACCTGTACGCCGCCAGTTCTACTAAGCCCTCTTATCGGAGGAGGCCCATAAACTTTATACTTAACGTCCAACTCTTTGCCTATTTGAGCATTTAGCTTATCCATCAGTGCAAATGCCGTCAAACCGTCACCTTCTCTATCGTCCCAATTTTTAAGCTGAACAGTCGTCGTTACCGCATTTGGCTCTTGCTGTCCGGTTAGAGCGTTAAAACCTACCATCGAAACATAATCTCTAACACCCTCCATGCCTGCTAGCATTTTCTCTACTTTTCTGGCATTTTCATCAGCTCTGTTAATAGTAGCGCCATCTTGAGCAGTAGTTACGATATAAAAATAACCTTGATCTTCGGTCGGTAAGAATGCTTTTGGAACATGCATCGCAAAAAAAGCTATAGACGCTACAATCAAGATATAACCTATAAAGCTTGTTCCTTTATTTCCAATCATCCACATCGTAGATTTTACATACCTAGTTGTTGTTCTCTCAAACCAGTTATTAAAAGCCTCAAACATCTTAATAGGTTTTTCGTCGGCCTTCAAAAATAAAGCGCCCAAAGTCGGAGTGATAGTCAATGCTACGACTCCAGAGAATATAACCGAAATAGCTATCGTTATCGCAAACTGCTGATACAATAGTCCGGTCATACCGCCCATAAATACAGAAGGTATAAATACAACACACAAAACCAATACGACCGAAATAATAGGACCTGTTAGTTCGTGCATAGCCAAAATTGCGGCGTTAAACGGTGAGACGCCCTCTTCTTCCATGACCCGCTTCATATTCTCAACGACGATAATAGCATCATCGACGACTATCCCGATGGCTAGAATAAGCCCAAATAGCGTAAGCGTATTTATAGAGAAATCTAGCATATACATACCGATAAATGCGCCAAGCAAGGATACGGGAATTGCTATAGAAGCGATAAGGCTAGCCCTCCAGCTTTGTAAAAATACGAATATAACCAAAACAACCAACGCTATAGCTTCAGCTAGCGTTACGATAACTTCGTCTATAGAAAGCTTTACGAAAATAGTCGTATCGTTCGGTATGGAATAAGCTATACCAGGCGGAAAAGATTTTGATAGCTCTTCCATGGTCTGCTTAACCTGCGCCGCCGTCTTTAGCGCATTCGCTCCAGCCTGTGCATATACGGCTATAATAACCGCCGGCTTCCCGCCTACGCGTCCAAAATATTCGTAGTTTTCGGCTCCTAGACTTACTTTACCAATATCTTTTAATTTTATAACTGAACCGTCTGGCTTTGCCTTTATGATAATATTTTCAAACTCTTCCGGTTTTACGAGCAAACCGTGCGTACTCAGCATATATGTTAGTTTTTGCCCGTCATCGGAAGGCCCCATGTTGACACGACCAGGTGAAGCCATCATGTTTTGTTCGTTAATAACCTTGTTTACATCGGTCGGGTCCACGCCTAGAGAATGCATCTTATCGGTATCCAGCCACACCCTCATAGCATAGTTTCTAGTACCTACGATAGACGCCATACCGGCGCCTGGAATTCTTTTTATTTCATCTATGACGTTTCCTCTTACATAGTTACTAATCTCTATGTCATTTGTCTTGCCGTCGGGAGAAAACAAAGCAACCTGCATAAGCATGTCAGGCGCCCTAGGAAATGTCGTAACACCTAGCGTTCTAACAACTTGAGGCAAAAGAGGAAGAGCTATATTAACCCTATTGGCAATATCGTTTTGTGCAATATCAACATTTGTTCCTACGTCAAATACACATACGATAGTGGCTCCGCCAGATTGACCTTGCGCATACGAATAGTAATAAATCATATGGTTTGCACCGGATATTTGCTGTTCTATCGGAGTTATAACCGTCTCTGCAATCGTCTTGGCGTCAGCTCCAGGAAAGTTAGCCGTCACGACAACCGTAGGCGGTGTAATTCTTGGAAACTGAGCTACCGGCAAAACTTTTGCCGCTACTATACCTATAACTACGATCAAGATTCCGATAACAGAAGTCAGAATCGGTCTTTTAATAAAAAAACTAGACATACTTTTCCCTAACCGTTAGTGTGCAACTACGATTTTACCGTCAACGCCGATTTTTTCTATACCGCTCTTGACTATTTTATCGCCGACTTTGATACCGTCTTTTATAATTACCCTATCGCCTATCCATCTACTAGGCGTTACTTGTTGTTGCACGGCAGTAGTAGGACTCGTTACCTTGTATACCATATAGCCGTGCTCGCCTTGCAAGATTGATTCTTGAGGAACGAGCGTGACGCCGTTTAGATTTATATCCGTAAAAATCATTCCCAAATACTGCCCAGGCGTTAGTTTGCCGTTAGGATTTTCAACAACAACCCTCATCGTCCTAGTGCCTGTTTTTTCATTGATAGCAGGAGACACGAAGTCGATTTTACCTGTTTTCTCGTACTCTTTTCCTGTTGAAAATAGTATTTTTACGGGTCTGCCTAATATATTTACGCTACCGGCATTAGTAGTGATAGCCTCATAGTCTGCTTCACTAATTTCAAAATTTACCCTAATCGGATTTATTTGATAAACAGTCGTAAGCAAACTATCTTTCGACGGACTTACGTAGCTACCTTTATATTGATATATTTTATCGGCTACGGCATCAAAAGGAGTTGTTATGTCGCAATAGCTCAAATTTAACCTTGCTTGTTCTAAGTTTGCGCTAGCCGCAGTCACTTCCGCCTTAGAAGTATCCAACGTTGCAACGGCAGTATCGTAATCTTGTTTTGTAGCCGCTTTTTTCTCATATAGAGGCGATATACGGTCAAAGTTTTGTTTTGCTATCAAAAACGCCGCTTGAGCCGATTGAAGTTTTGCTGTCGCATTATCTACGGCAACCTTATAAGGAGCCGGGTCTATTTGAACCAATCTTGCACCTTGTTTTACTACAGCCCCGTCTTTATACTCTTGACCAAGTAAATAACCGTCAACTCTAGCTCTTAACTGAGTGAATTGATACGCTTCGGTAATTCCGGTATATTTTATGTTAAAAGGTACGTTTTCTTGTTTTATCTCAACCACGCTTACCGTGGCAGGTTTTTTTTCCTGTTTTTTTTCGGAAGAGCCACATCCGACAAAAAGTAGTCCGACCATAGCAATCGCAAATTGTAACTTTAGCGCTTTATTCATTTAATGATAATCCTTCAAATATGTTAATTGTGTAGTCTGATAAATAGGCTTCGTACTAAATACTCTTGGTTAACTGAAGCATCAACTAATGGATACTTACCTCTGCTAATAAGTTTAGCGTCTACAAATTTATTCAACAAAGTAGGCAATGAGTATATGATAATGGCATCTTCTTTTGCATCCTTCATAAGCTCTTCATCTATGTGCCACAGCGTCTTGTTGTGGGTAAAACTAGGATGACGCGTATCGCCTATAACTATATAGTTACTACCGCTGATTAAATCATGCATAGTTTCAGTCAATACTATATCAACCGAACTATTATTCTTACGAGCATCTGCAACCATCGCCAGTGTCTTATCACTCAAATGATGAGCGTCAATTTTGAGTTTAAATCCCAGAATTGTCGCCAAAGAGACCCAGCTTCTCAATGTCGGTTCTTCGTGTCCGATATATGACACACAAAAAGACTCATCGGTCTTGCCGGTTTCTATCATACACATATATTGACTAAGTACCGGGATTGGATTGCACTCGCTTGATGCGGCACACATAATGGACGCGGATGTATTTTGGCTCAAAATATCTATATCGTCAGGGTTAAAGCCGGATAAGACGATCAACTGATGATGATTTGATAGAGTATGGGCAAAATCTACAGGAGAAATTGAAGAATCAAACGAAGTTTGAGGTAATAATATAGGATACCCTCCAGACTTAACGATAGCCGAAAGTACGTCAAAATGAACGATAGGATTAAAATTCCTAATTGCAACCGGAATAACTACGTCTTCAAGAAATCTATTTGCCACATTCCGGCGAGACTCTGATTTCATATTGTGCGCCAATGAAGTAATCTGCCGTAATCGAGAAGTCGTCAATGATTTTATCCCTAGAAAATTTTTCAATAAGCCCCCTTAGAATTGATATGTTATACAGAATGAATACTGCATAAATCATAAATTTATTATATAATATCAGAATTAAATAAATATTGTCAAGAATATTGCGTATATTAGCTTAAGAGTCGTTTTTATTATTTACTTTCTGTTTATTTTTTTTCGATTTTAAACAAAAAATTTAACTTGCTTTTTAGAGCATATAATAAATTAATAGTGGTTGAAATATTTCATTGAAGATTTGAAAACTTTAGTAAACACTTGACAAAACACCAAGTGCTTACTTTATTTATTAGTCGTTAAAAATTATAATTTGCTTCGAGTCTATACTCATTATTGTTTACGGCTTGAACATTTCCGCTAGCAGGCCAGAAGTTTCTTTGGCAGTTTATACGTCCCCACAGCTGAAGATTTTTGATTGCCTCTACGTTATGAATAACGTCGATACCGGTCTCAGAAGCATTCCATGAGTGACCTAGATCAAAATCGTTGTTTCTTCCTATGTCATACTGAGCGTAATAGATACTAGTATCCAAATCAATTCCAAATCTATTTTTGAAATTATATCCGGACGTAAATTTAAAAGATTTAGTATCCGCAAGGTATTGATGTCTAGTTGATTGAGTATATGTAAAAGAGTTCATACCGCCCCACGGAGTGATAACGCCTCCGTTGTTAACCGCATTTGTATCGCTTCCGGTAACGCTATATGCGCCTTTTATTAGGAAATCATTATAATCAAGCTTTAGTTGCCCACCGTAGTACAATGAATCAACAGAGCCTATCTCTTCTGCGCCGATACCTTTTTGTTGCATTATTTGAGCAGATGCCGTCATATTAATATTTGGATTCAACAAACATTTCCACATAAAATCCCCCTGCGCATAGACCGTATTAAAAAAATCGGGTAAATAATAGTCCCAAATTTGAAGTTTCGTATTTGCCAATCCCCTGTATTCAACAGAACCCACTGTCAAACCCTCATCGGAGACATACGGTCCAAAAGCTCCTTGCGACATAGAGATAAAATTACCGTTATTATAATCGGTTTGCGCCGCAAAACCGTGGTATAGATTTGTCTTATTTGCAGGATTATAAATTGCGCCGTAACCATAAGCCAAAGCCTGAGTCCCCAAGAAAGCCGGTGGAGAACTAGGATTATTAGCCGAAGGTCCAAAGCCGCTAGATAGAGTTCCGTAGGCAATTTTCGTAATTTGTCCGATAGTAATCGAAGTATCGGTTATATCGCTATTTTTGATTATAGCCGCCTCAAAAAGGTTAGGAAGAAATCTAGAGCCGTCATCGCTTCCGACAAGCGGAGTATCCAATCTCTGTCTACCAACTTTCACTACGGTATTTTTATTTTTGTAGTTTATGTACAATTCACCTATATAGGTATACCCTTGATCTTGCGAACCAAATAGTGTAGCATCGTTTCTTTGAGACATAGAACTAGTACTATCTACTTTATTTGTCGAATAAAATAGAGTTCCAAACGTAATTCCGTCAACTGGAGCCGTAATAAAACCCATCTTTCCGCCGACAGCCAAACCGTCCCTCGTATACTCTGGTCCCGTTGTATAAGAGTAGCTCTTATTGATGTAATAAGCTCTAAATTGACCCGTAACGCTACCTTCCTTGAAGGCGCCCGCCAAATCATCTGCCGCAAATACGGTTGTTGTCGCACCAAGTATAACTATTACAGCTAGGCTTAATCTATTTTTTTCAATCTTACACTCCGTTATATAATTATCAATATATCGATAAGCGTAATATACTAAATTATATAATGATTGTCAAGCTTAAATTTTAAGCAATTAATAAAAAAATAGAGAAAGTTCTTTTTATGTTAGTTTTTGAGGTTGGAGTTTGTTTTTATTTTACAAGTTCAGCCGACGGCTCTCCTATATAGTATCCTTGAGCAGAATCAATTCCGAGTTCTTTTACGGTGTCAAAAATTTCCCTCTCGCATACGTACTCGGCAACAACTGATATTCCTAGTTTTTTTGAAAACCCGACGAGCGTTTCCACTATAGCTCTAGCATTTTGGTTTGTATTTATTTCTTTTATCAATGACCCGTCGATTTTTAGATAGTCTACGTTTAATTTTAAAATATGCTCAAAATTTGAGTATCCTGTTCCAAAATCATCTACGGCTATTTTAGCGCCGATCTGTTTTGCTCTGGATATAAAATCCGATACTTCAAGTATATGTTCTATACCTTCGGATTCTAACAACTCAAAGATAACCCTATTGCCTACCTTGTAATCTTTGAGAGTGTGAAATATAAAATCAACGGTGGCAGGATTTAAAAGATCCGTAACGGAAATATTCAAAGACACCGACTCTTTTCTATCTTTGAAAGTTTTACATGCCAAATAAACAATTCTACGTGTAAGCTCAGGATACAATTTGCTCTTTTGTGCAATAGGCAAAAACGATATAGGAGACATAACTTCACCGCTTTTGTTTATCAATCTGGCAAGCGTCTCATATTTTGTTATCTCACCGGTTATCGTATTTACGATAGGCTGATAATATGCAACAACTCTATTATTTTCCAGTGCATCCTTTATAAGCGACGTCATCATGATATTATGATGATATTTCTCCTCGATATTCAACTCTTTAGTATATACGCCGACTCTCTGCTTGTTTTGTCTAGCATAATGCAAAGCCATATCTGCCTTAATTATCGCATCTTTGGTTTCAAATGAAATACCGACGGTTGCACTGATTTGTATATATTCATCCTCATAAACAAAAAATGTAGCATGCAGATCAGCCAAAATTCTCTCTACTTTCTCCACAACCTCTTTCTCGTTGGCATTTGCATCAAATACAAAAGCAAACTCGTCGCCGCTAAGCTTGTACGCTCTATCGCAATGTTCGGCCAACCATCTTCCTACGCCCACCAACACCTCATCGCCGGCAACAAATCCAAAAAAGTCGTTAACTTCTTTGAAGTCGTCAATATTCAATATAGCAACCAAAGACGGTAGTATTTTTAAGTCATCCGTCAATTTTATTCTATTTGGAAGTTTTGTTAGTGAGTCATGCAAATAAGCATGTCTAATTTCGGCTGTTTTTTCCTCAATCTTACGCTCTAGATTTTGATTAATATAACTCAGCTGCTCGCTATACTCGTCAATATTTCTTTGCATATTCTTAAATGCAGATACTATAAGCCCTATCTCATTGTCGTGTTCTACGATATTAAAATCAACCTGCACGCCTGGTCTATAAGTACGCATTCTGTCAGCTATTACGCCAAGCGGTCTTAGAAGATACTTGATAAAAATCAGTATTAACAACAGCGCCACAGCAGATGCCGCCACCAGCTTTGCCGCGGCAACTTGAAAATTCTTTACTAGCTTAAGATAGTTATTATTTGGATAATATAGTTGTATATTGGCTATAGATTTACCGGTAACGGAGTCGTTTATATCCTTTCCAACCATAATCGAATCGACAAGCATACTTTCATCAATACCGTTAGCATAAAATTTTCCAAGCGGTCTACCGTCCGATAGTGTAATTTTTAAAGCTAATATATCGCTATGCTCAAGCTCCTTTTTTACCTTTTCGGTAGCTTCGCTTAGTAATCCTAAATATAGATTCATTCCTATATCCGATGAAATAGCGTCCAGTAAAATAGATGCCTTCTCCGTCTCTGCTATATATGTATTGGTTTTTATTATTTCGTTAATCGAACTTCCCACATAAATAAATATCAACATCGTAACGAATACAATGCTACCGATAATCTTCGTAGAGAGCTTTAGCCCTATTTTATTTCTCACTCAACAACCCTAATAATTTTATAAAACGAATCCACAAAACGAATACTACTATCTTTGACGCTATTCTTATTCAACATTATTACCGTATTTCTCTCAATTTGCAAAGATAACGTAGCTCCCATTGATAAAGCCTCCCTAGAATATGTAAAGCTAACGACATCTTTTTCTCTTGCGACCTGCACCGCTTTTTTGATATTAGCTTCACTTGAATCCATAATATATAGTAAACTCATATCATTTTTTGAAAGATTGGCAAAATCACTAACTACGACTTTTAGACGATATGACCCCAAAATGCCGCCCGTATTTGATAGAATTTTTTCCGCAATAGCTTTAGCTTCATCCGAATCGTCTTTATCCCTAGCTATAACCAAGACCACTTTATTATCTATAAGTTTTTTACTTAAATCTTTATCCAAAAGTGCAATTTTAGGCAACACCCTAATTTGGGCATCTAGCAAAATATCATCATAAGCGAAAGCAAAAACACAAAACATCAATAAAGAGATAATTTTTGCCATACTAAAACTTCGTATAAACTTTAAAATATACGATTCTGCCGCAACCAGGATAATCGCCTACGTATGTCCCGGGCTCACTAGGATATAAAACCTGAGAGTCGGTGAGGTTTTTTACTCCCAGTTGGGTTCCCCATTTTTTGTACGGTGCATCATAGCTTAATGTCAAATCTACGGTCGTATACGCCGGAGTATCCATCCTAGGATCCCATACAATTCTGCTCCTGTCTCCGATATATATTATCGTAGCTCCACTACTTATACCGTTATTCCAATCTCTGATATAACCTGATTTTGCCATATGTCTTGCCAAGCCTGGCATTGGGTTGTTAGAATACTCGCCAAAAGCATATGAATAATTAACAAACATAAAATCTTTTTCACCGATATTTTTCTTTAACTCAACCTCACCACCTCTTATAACGGGATTACCGGCATTTTGATACTGATAGTCGTTAGCCGCTACGGCGACTCTAGCTATCTGATTTTTATTTTTGAGATAAAATAGGTTTGCGCTAAATGAGTCTTCATCTGATAGTTTTTTGATATATTGAACTTCATACGACGTTACCGTCTCGGGTTTTAGGTTTCTATTTCCGTTTCTAGCTGGATTATTCATTGTATAAATCTCTTGAAACGAAGGCGCACGATAAGCCGTAGCTGTCATAAACTTTATAATATCGTCCGAACTTAATTGATAAACCAAAGAGACGCGATAATTTGTCTGCCTATCAAAATCGCTCGCCTCATCGCTTGTTATACCTGCCGTCAAGGCTAGCTTGTCAGAAATATCCCACGTATCGTTTGCAAACAGTTTATATGTAATTCTCTTTGCCGACGGGTCAAAAAATGGAGCGCTCAAACTGTAGTCCGCCCAACCTATACCGGTAGTTCTATTGGTAGTTATAGATTGAACCTCTATATTTTTCTCATTAATATACTTTGCGCCAAACTTAATATTATGATTTTCAATTCCGTCATACTCAAATATTGCGCCTGTATAATAAGCTCTCTGCCGTAATACTAAATCACCCCAATAGCCGTTTGGAAAATTTACCGACGCACCGCCGACACCGAGAGGCCAATTTCCTGCAGGAAGTGAACGGGCATCACTATCCCAACCGTCCTCCATATATCCGGCTTTTACTTCTAAATTTAAATCTTTTGCGACTTCCTTGGAGTATTTTCCCTCCACGTACCAAGGATTGTAGCTTTGAAGACTATCCTGATTTGGCAGGGCGTAAAGATTTCCGAAGGCTCCTCCGCTCTCGTATTTTGTAAACCTACTTGTAAAAGAAAGTCCGTCTTTTGATGCACCAAATCCGACGGCATACGTATCTAGATTAATCGGCGCTTGACCTCTTATGCCGACTCTATCGGGCCCGTTCGTATTTATTCCAACTGAGTTTGAATACTTATACGCCTCGCTATGTACGTTCCAACCCAAGACGGTTGCGTTATAGTAAGCTCCGATGGACCTACAGTTAAAAGAACCTCCTCCGGCATATGCTTTGCCGCCGCTTTTATCGCTATCTTCGGCAAAAGTAACAACCCTAATACTCCCGGCATAACCGCCTTCGTCGACTTCGAATCCTCCAGGCCCCCTAACAACTTCTATTCGTTTTATCATTTCTATCGGCATAGAAAGATATGGACTAAATCCGTCAAAAGTCCTGTCGTTTACCAAAACTCCGTCAATAAACAACTTTGTCTGACCGTATGCAAAAGGATTGGAACCTCTAAATATCGGGGTTTGATTATTAATGTTATCCGTAGTTATGCTAACCGAAGGAAAGAGCAATAGTGCATCTTTAAGAGTTAGACATCCAAATTTTATAAGTTTATCGGAAGTCCAAACCGACATAATAAAAGGCTGGTAGTCTATATTTTGTTTTGTATCGGTGGCTATTTTCGTAATATCTTGAAGGTCTTTCGCCAACGATGCCACATTACCGTCAGTTTGACTCGTCGCACAAAGCAGTGAAGCAAAACAAATAGGCAAAACGATACTCTTAACAACCCTCATCCATACTCCCGTTTACGACCACATCGGCATCCCGAACCGATACATATTAGATATTATTAAACAAAATAGCTTAACTTAGCCGTTTACTCAATCAAATAATTTTTTTGCGCCCTCCATAGAACCGTCCACAAAACTGCTAAGCTCAAATCTTACTGATTTTGTAGCATTTTTAAAAAAAATATTTCTATTTTGTTCTATGAAATCTAGCAAATTAGGATTATTTTGCATAATCCCGCCGCCGAAAACTATAACCGACGGATTTAGCAGTGACAATACAACTCCTACGGCATAAAGCAGACCGTCATGGAAATCGTCTACTATTTTTTTTACCGATTCATCGTCACTTATCAACATATCCGAAAGAATCGCCTTGTCGTATCCTAAATCTTTCATCCTATTTTGTAATGCCGTGCCTGAACAAAAAAGCTCTAAACAATTATTTTTGCCGCATCCGCATATCCGGTCGGATTTTTTAAACGGAATATGCCCAATCTCTCCCGCCGTATTTGAAATACCTCTTATTATATTGCCCCTATCCATATATGCGGAACCAAACCCCGTACCCACATAAAGCAAAACAAGCGATTCCACATCCGGTCTAACAAATGCTTCCGCCAAAATTGCGCACTTTAAGTCATTATCTATTTTGCACTCAATGGAATATTTGTCGGTAAAATATTTTTCAAAATATATCTCGTTCGTAGATATATTAGGCGCGGAAATAATTTTGCCGTTACACACCTGTCCGGCAAAGGATGCGCCTAATCTTTGAGGCTTAAACCTACTAATAAGCTCATCAATTTTCGTCAAAAAAGACCGATCCGTAGCAAAAAAACCATCTTCACACAGCTCTTCAGACTCAAAAGAAAAACGAAAATTGGTACCGCCTATATCCAAATAAAGGCTTCTCAATCGGCATAAACCCTAAAATCAATATTTGGAAAGATAGAGTTCTTTTCTTCTAGCTTTGACAGTAATTGTTCATTTATCTCATTTCGTTTTAGCATATCGCTTAGTTTAATAAAATTAGAAATATGTTCTTTTGTTCTTTTTGTACTATATTCAACTGCAGTTTTAGTCGTCATCAAAAAAGCCCAATCCGAACTTTGTGCCAGAAGAAGCTCCCTTGAAAGCTGATTTAACACTCTGTTTATTAGATAATCGGAACTATCTTTGTATCTATTTGCTAAAGAACAAAGTTCATCACATATATGGTGCAGATGTCTATATATCCACTCGTTAGAGCGGTTTAACCATACGTCATAATAACCCTTATCCCCCCACGAAGAAGGATTTGGGGCGCAAACCTGATTTGACGGATGGAGAGCCAAATACTGCATCGGAGTTATAGCTTTCAACTCTTTTTTTGAGTCAAACTCTTTGAATAAATAATACAGAAAATCAGGTCCTTCGAACCACCAGTGCCCAAATAGTTCCGCATCATAAGGTGAAACTACCGCAGGAGGACGATCCTCCATAAACTGTGATAGATGCTCTATCTGTTTTACTCTATTGTAGTGGAAATTCTGAGCATGGCTTATAGCTTTAGCATCTGCATGGATTGGATTATAAACCTCTTTAAATTCACCCTCACCGGTTACCCTGTGATATTTTAGTCCGACAAAAACCCTTGTTCCGTCAGGACATATATATGGTCTAATATATTCGTAATCTAAATCAAAACCAACATCTCTATAAAAATCCCTATAATCCAAATCACCTGGATACCCTTCTTTTGAGCTCCATACTTGTTTTGAACTTTCCGGGTCTCTACCAAATGCAAGTACACCTTTTGGAGTGTACATTGGTGCGAAGACGCCGTATTTTGGCGTAGGTCTAGCATATACCAATCCGTGAGAATCCATAAAAAAGAATTTTATCCCGTATTTTGATAAATACTCATCCAAACCCTCGTAATAGGCGCACTCAGGTAGCCAAATACCGTTTGGACTTACACCGAAATGTTTTTTATGAGTATCTACCGCAATAGATATTTGAGCTTCAACGGCTTTGGGATTTACGCTTAGTAGCGGAAGGTATCCATGCGTGGCGCCGCAAGTTATTATCTCCAGATTGCCTTTAGAAGCAAAGTATCTATAGCCATTTAGTACATTATAATTTAAAAAACCGATAAAAAACTCTCTAATTTTTGAAAACCTATCCAAATAGAATTTTGTAATACCGCTAAAATGCGGGTCATGCTCACATCTTGCTACTTCTTTATTGCAAAGTTCCAACATCCTATCCAGATGAGCAAGATATTTTTCCATCAAATGTCTATCATCCAGCATTTCCGCAAGAGGAGGAGTAATCGAAGTTGTCATAAAAAACTCTACGCCTTCAGATTCCAACTGCCTAAACTTCATTAATAACGGAATATATGTTTCACTAATAGCTTCAAAAAGCCAGTGCTCTTCTAAAAAATAATCATGCTCAGGATGCTTTATAAACGGTAGGTGCGAATGCAGTACGGGTATCCAGTAACCTTTCATATTCTACTCCTTTGAAGAGAGTGAAAAACTAGACACGCTCTGTGAAGCTTTTAGTGTTTCGCTATGTTTTCGCAAAAACTCCAATTCTTTGATAATACCAAAAGATGACGATTGATTGAAAGCCGATGGAGAAGACGCTTTTATAATTTGCTCGAAAGCCTCAGTTTTACTCATCCAAAGCTCATCTTGAGACAAAGTAACGGTATCGGTAGGAGTGAAAAAGCTATTTGATCTAAGCATCTCTATAAAAATACCGTCCCTTATGATACCTAGCGATGCATGTATATTTTTGTTCGCCAAATGTATGCTAACGAATCTACTAGAAACCATATCGGTAATGAAAAAATTCATCAACTCGGCATCTGAGTCGTCGGACGAAATTAGTTTAACTACAAGAGCTTGATTTTTGGCATTAAACTGCCCAAGCATAAAGTCCGTAACCTCCCAATATATATACACGGTGTTTACGTTAACCCCTAGGCACTTTAGCGTATCAACTCCGTATGAACCGGGTATTTCATATTCTTCGTCTATATGCGCAGGCAGTTCGTTTGCAAACTTATCGATAGCATGCTCGCTAGAAGAAGCGCCAAAAGCTTTAATGCTTTCATTTGCCAGCTCAAGCGTATTTTCTTGCTTTTCGGTCATAATTGCCTCCTTATGGTTTTTGTTATATAGTATCTTAAATTAACTACAAAAAAGTGTCAAATTGTAAAAAGTTGCAAAAAAAATTAACGGCGCCCCTTAACATTTCGTAAAAACTCTGCCGCCTCCTCTGGTGGAACAGAATTTATATGAACCGAACTACCAAGTTCAAAACCGCCTTCAAGTAGCAATCTAGGCGTCAATTCTATACGCCACCCGTAATAGTTATCAATCAAATGATATAAGTTATAATCTCTTTCGTCTTCCCTAACCGGCGGTTTTAATCTAAAGACAATATTAAACGAAGCTTTATCAATTGCATGACCAAGTCTGGTTATTGTTTCTCGTAGCAAATCTGCCAACTCTTGCCTTCTTGCCGTATCTAAATTTAAAAAATCGTTTTTTTGAGAAACAGGCATAATGTTTATAGCAAAGGGATGTGAACTAGCAAACGGACAAAAAGCTAAAAAATTCTCGCTCTTAAAAACTATTCTGCTTTTTACTATCAACTCTTCTTGTGCCAAATCCTCCAAAAGCGACCTTGAATGTTCCGCATAATATGTCTTGCATCTAAGCATTTCAGTTTCTGTCGTATGCGGCAAAAAAGGCAAAGCCATAATTTGCGTATGCGGATGAGCAATCGTAGCGCCGGAAAACGGTCCGTTATTCTTAAACGGCAAAATATATTTCAATCTCAAATCTCTACCTAAATCGGCAATTCTTACGGCAATAGTTTCTAGCAACACGACTATCTCTGGTGTCGAAAAATCATATATAGAACTCGGGAATTTAGGAGTATCTATAATCACCTCATGAGCGCCGCAACCGTCGATAGTATCATATAGTCCAAAGCGTATTTTTTTTGGCTCTTTCTCAATATCTAGAGCATTATATTTATTAGGCACTACTCTTACTTGCCAACCCGGGGTATTCGGCACGGACGAATCGTTTCTTACTGCATAAATCTCGTCCGGCGTCTTGTGTTCATTTCCATAGATAAAAGGAGATTCTATATTTTCATTCTCAAAACCGTCAAATGCAAAATCACTCGGTCGCCTTTTTCTTTTCTTGGAAATAATCACGCAGTTGCCGCTTAAGGGGCAAAATCTATAGTGAGACATCAAACCTCCCTGATAAAGTCATCTTCTGTTTCAGCGGTAGACTAAAACCAAAGCATAACGCCTGATTGGAAAGCTCAAACCCTTCTTCATTTTGACTAACCGTATCAACCGTGTAAATATACGTATCTACTGCACTATCAAAACTAAATACGAATACCTTATCTAGCACTTTGTCTTCAACTGTGATGATTTTACTGTTTTGTATGCAACCATTATTTCGTAAAGAGTCGCCATTTACCGTAACCCTAGCAATATCCGGTAGATGTAGATTCATCTCGCAAACATATCGGTACTCCTTTTTACTTTGAGTATCAATCAAAATATTAAAACCGATACCGTTATCGCTTACGGTAAACGACTTTTTTACAATGGTTTCGTCTATTGCGTCATCGTATATAGCTCCTTTTCTGACAAAAACAGCCTCTTTCTCGCAAACGCTATCAATATCAAAAGGTTGATTTGCAAAATCGCCGAACTCTTTAAATGTACATTTTCTAAAATTTTCCAAACAAAATTCATCATTTGTAATATGGTCTATAAAAGAGTTCTTATCATACCAATCATATGCGATTTCATCACGCAAGTGTTCAAATTTTGTCAAATCCATATTATGGATAGTCTCTATCTCATCTTCTTTAACCGGAGCAGGAGCAGGAGGATTAAAAATCTTATCATGATACGCTTCATATCTTCTAGTCAAAGTATTTTGCAGATTAAACAATCTATCTCTTAGGCAAAACTCGCTCAATTGCCCTCCGCTTTTACTCTCAAACATAAGCGTTAAACCTGAAAGCAAAAACCTAACCTCATCATATCCGTCAAGATTTATATCTGCAACAATTAGCTTTTTATCCGGATTCTTATTTTTATAAATATTTTCACACTCTATGATAAATTTATAAGCATTATCGCGAAGACACCCAAGGTACAATCCGCCAAATACGCCATGCCAAAGAGCATCATTTGTTTGCGCTTTATACAAACTCTCCGTAAATTCTGCAAAATCTACCTCGTCGGCAAATTTTGCCAGCTCCAGAGCGCGCTTATGTATTCTATTTGACTCGGCATATTTGACCAAAAAGTTCTTCCAGATGCCTCCCTTTACAAACTTATCGGCAGTCTCGAAGCCATATCCCAAAACAACGTTACTATGCAAATGTTCCAATGCGATAGTATCATTAGCCCTAAGACTCCATTCTCCCATTTCATAATACGATACATTCGGAAGATATGCCATTCCGAGAGGCTTATTTATTGCGGCGAATTCCGAGTAGTGCTCAGTTGTCAATGTTTCATCACTCGTAAATGCCTCCAAAAATTCCTCTAGCCATTTTTTCTCATACACCCACTCATACGTTTTAGGCCAAAGTCCAAACTTCTCTCCATCATCAAACAGTACCCCGACCTCGCCGTTCTTTTTAATACTCTCAATAACGACGTTAGGTTTTTTGAACGGTAATATATATCGCAAATCTTTATTTATAGGGAATATTTTTATTATATTTCCACCGTTTTCGCTCAAAAAATAACCGCCTAGCCCTCTCTTATCAAAACCTGCCGAAATAAAGTGATAATCATCCACTATAACATACTCAACGCCGACACTAACAATATCATCTATAATAGAAGCGTCCCATACTCTCTCAGTCAACCAAAGACCTTTGGGCTTTGCACCAAAATGCAAATGTAAAAAATCATTCAACTTCCCGATTTGACCCTTTCTGTCTCTCGAAGGAATAGAGGCCAATATAGGCTCATAAAAACCTCCCGTAAAAAATTCTACTTGATTATTATCATGGCATTTCTTGATAAGCTCAAACAATCCATTGTCATGCATCCTAATATAATCAAAAAGCCATCCCGAGAAATGGATAGAAAATTTAAAAGATGGAAATCTTGATACGACCTCAAAAAATGGTCTGTATGAAAGTTTAATCGCTTTGTCCACAACCGACGCAAAATTATCTACAGGCTGATGACAATGAAGTCCAAGCAGTAGTTTAGATATACCATTCATCGCTAAAATCTCCGTTTATTTCAAGCTCAAGCATACTGTATAGTGGCGCTCTTTCTATTTGTCTATTATTTTTATAAAGCTCAAAAGCTACTTCTATTACTTTTAATCCGCCAGCATCCAATGCTTCTCTGGCTATTCTCATTTCAAAATTATCGTCCACCCCGGCTTCAAAGGCTATCTCTTCGGAATTCGCAAGATGCCTCGTAAAATCGCTAAGATTGCTCAATATTGGAGTTTTTATATTAAATTTTGAGTTAGAAACTATATTGATACCGAGTGCATAGTCTTTGTCTTTCATCTTGGCAAAATCACCGCGAAGCGAAAAATAAACATAATCTTCATCAAACCCATAATAGAGCTTTTTTAGACTAAAACCGCTTGAATCCATAGCTGTAAACTCAAATCCAAGCTCAACGATTCCTGCGCCTATCCACTCGAAAAAGCCAGATACCCTCCCGTCGATAGTTGGCGTAATATATGTTTTTGGTCTGACTATATAAGGTGATTTTGCTTTTGACAAAATCGGCGCCACTATCATTTCCGGCGGTGTTTCGCCAAAGGTTTCATAAATATTTAATAGATGCTTTCTGAAAAGTTTATCAAACTCGCCCGCTAAAGGAGTATAATGGTCATCGCCGTACCACCAAAACCAATCAGACCCTTCTGCTATCATCAACTCTTTTTGCACAATCCTCTTGTCTGCAGGTGAAAGTTTTGATAAATTTTGTTTTACATACTCTTTTGTAAACGACAATAGCTCCCATGCTCTATTTTTCTCGCTCTGCCCTATCCATGTTGAAAAAGTACCGTAAATCCAACTGCCCGCTTTTATAAAAGGCAATTTGATTTCAACGCCGTAATTATTAGCAAATAACTCCTTGGCACTAACGCACTCTATCCAATTTGCCTGCTCAATCTGCTTATACAAAGCGGTAAAAAAATCAAACGCATTATTCTCATAGAACTCCCATGCATTTTCACCATCCAATACAATCGGAACGATAGGTTCGAATCCACAGTCGTTATAAATAGTGTTTAGTCTGGCGACAAAATCTTTTGCGGCGTCTTTTCCGTCCCAACCGCTATATGTAAACCCTATCAAATCGCTTAGCTGTTTATCTCTAAAAAATATTCCGAACTTTCTATTATCAAATTCTAAATAATATTTTTTGTATATATTGTGTCTATTTGGATCATTCAGCGTTTTAAATAGCACATCTTCGTCGGCGGCACAGTATTCCACGCCGTGTTCTGATAACATTGACAATGCGGCGGTCGAAACGCTACCCTCGGCAGGCCAAAATCCTAACGGAGGCATACTAAATATATCTGTGTATAGCTTCACGGCATCTTTTATATGTAGCGGCGCATCTTGACTAAAGTCGGCAAAATTTCCTGGCATCAAAACGTCGGGGTATGCTTCAACCGCAGAATTTTTATCTATAAGCAAGGGTAAAATAGGATGGTAAAACGGCGTAGTAAAAACCTCTATATTGCCGTTTTCTTGCAGTTTCTTGTAGTAAGGAATAATATCCCTAACAAATGCAAAAAGTTCAGATAAAAGCTCTCTTTTATCGTCTTCGCTATAATCAAACTGCTTTTCTATCAGTTCGGCTACGAGTCTACTTTTTTGACGGATAGCATTACCGCACCAAGAAAGCAAAAACAAAATTTCCAAATCCAACAAGTCCTGCTCGCTCAAATGTGTCGCAAACTCATCTATCCTTGTAAATGCCGCCTTCTTATTGGCAAGCTCTAAATATCTATGAAACGGAGCTATCATTGTTTTCATATTTGAGTGAAATAGGTTTTCGGCTAGATAGACTTTTTCGCCTGCTTTCAACGATACGGTAGGCTTCCTAAGAGTAGATAAAAATTTATCATTCACGCCTTCTTTTTCATATTCCGATAGTTGTACCAATAGTGACGGAACCAGATTAAAAACAGCTTTTATTTTTGGGGATTTCTCAACCAGCCAAGGCAACTCATAATAGTCTTTTATGGCATGCAAAAAGACCCACGGCATCACATACTGACCTACTGCGTCATCTTTGTAATAAGGCTGATGCATATGCCATACAAAAACCAAACGGAGTTTTTTCAAGACAACCTCGATAAGTTGGTCCACAACTCCATAAACAACATCACTCTTCACTTATCCATTCGGCGATTTTGCCTTTAAAATCCGAAAGTATAGTCTCGCCTCTCTCGGTTGTTTCAGCCTGCACGTATAAATGCAAAAATTCTCCATGTTGGTCAGGTAGCATTAGTATCCAATCAAAAGCGCCAAGCGATATTTTCACACCGTCTATAAAAGAGGCTTCTTTGCCAACGCTAGCTTCCATAAATTTTCTCATCATCTTGCCCTTAAGCGATGAAGGACAGCCTACTTTTTCACCTTGAAAATAAAAACTATCTAATGATTCCACAACTTCGGACATTTTCTTATCTGTTTTTGACAGCAACTCCATAATTTTTACGGATGCGAATAATGAATCATAACTAAGCGTAAACTCGGTAAAACAATAGTTACTATATAAATTGCCTATAAAATTAAACCCTTCTAACTTACTGGCTTTAAAACCCGTAAACTTACCTCTTTCTATAATCAAATTCGATAGCTTATCATCCATAAAATCAGGCGCACTCACAGGCAAATATATCTTTTGTTTTTCAATCGCCGTATCGTTTATTAATTTTAAAATAGAAAGCAATGCGATATAGCTAGGAATTTTTACCCCACTGTTACATACCATATCAACTCTCTGTCCGTTAGGATATATCAAAAAGCCGACATCGTAGTTCATCGTAGTAACTATTTTTGACAAATTGTCCTCAGACCTCTCCATATGCTCACTTAGTTTATTTAGCTTTTTATCATCAGCGTAAGAGTTGAGTATTATGCTTTCGACATTTAAATAGTTCAAAATATCAGGGAAAATATCAGATGTTGAACCGTACAACAAATCAACGACAATTTTCGGCGTTTTTAGCGCGAAAATATCTTTTTTTACCGAGCCCAAAAATGCTTGTATATATTCTTGTTTGAGGTCGTTTTTTTCGGACAGATTGCCTATATCCTGAAAATTAACCCGTCTAAAACTTTCCCTAAAAAATACTCTTTCACAATTCTTTTCGGTATTTGTATCAATATACAAACCTTCATTTGTAAAAAAAAGTATTTCGGTACTGATTTGATCGGTCGTGGACTGTCTAAAATGCACGCCGGCAACTATATCATTATCGGCTTTTATACCGAATCTAGTGACGTTTGACGGACAAACTCGTATATCAATTACGTTTATACCTGCCGATAAAAATCCTGAAAGCATTGCGCGCTTAAGCATTCTTGACGACTTATGATAATCTCTCGATAAATAAACTCTGGAACCGACCGGCAACATCGAACCGAACGCTTCGCCAAGCTTTGTAGCCATCTCGCACGATAGCTCAACATTTGTTCTACCTCGGACTATGCCGCCTTCAAAAATAGAATTTTTATATTTACTGCCCCACACGATATTGTTGCTCACTATACTCGCCTCCTCGACTATTTTTTCAGGCCAAACTACTACATCTTTTTCAAAAGACGTCAAAGAACCTATTTCGCTAGCTTCAGCTATAATTGCGCCAAATGGAATTTTGACCTCTCTACCTATCTCCACACTTGCACAAATGACACTATTTTCTATATCGCTACCGCTATCTATGTCTACATATTCCCAAATCGTACAATCAGACAGTGTTACGTCATTGTCAATTATACAATAGGCGCCTATGACACTATTTCTTATATTTGCTCCGCTTTTAACTACGGTGCCTTTCCCTATGACGACAGTCCCGTCAAAAACCGCTCCATCCTCTATCGTCACATCATCTTCGGTATAAACATTTGCAAATTCGCTTTTATGAAACTCCCCTCTAATATTTAGATTTACCTTGCCGCTTAAAATGTCTTTTTGAACTTCACGATAACTCTCCGGATTTCCTACGTCTCGCCAATAACCCCTGAGCACCGGGCCCCAAAGCGTCACGCCGTCTTTCATCAATGCAGGAAAAAGCTCTTTACCGAAATCATAGTTTGTATTTGCAGGAATATAGTCAAGAATCTCAGGGGAAAGTATATATATTCCTGTATTTATCGTATCGGAGAACACTTCGCTCCAGCTTGGTTTTTCTAGGAATTTTTGAATTTTGCCGTCAGGCGTAGTGATTACGACTCCAAACTGCAAAGGGTCGGCAACAGGAGTAAGCGTAATGGTTAGTTTTGACTCTTTTTTCTTGTGGAATGCTATTATCTCATTGAAATCAAAATCAGTTACAAGGTCTCCGGAAACTATCATAAATTCTTCGCCTTGCAAAAACTCCTCGGCTTTTTTGACAGCGCCCGCCGTACCGTAGTCATCATCCGGCAAAACATAGTTAATATTTACCCCAAAAGCGCTACCGTCGCCAAAATATTCAGTAATAATTTCGGGTTTGAAATACAGCAGTATCACTATATCCACTATGCCGGCATCCCTTAATCTTTCGATTATGTGTTGCATCATAGGTCTATTTAGGATATTCAACATCGGCTTCGGTACAGAGTGCGTCAGCGGCTGTATCCTAGTCCCAAAGCCTCCGGCCATAACAATCGCCTTCATTAGCCCTCCTGCATTTACGGTTGTATTATTAGACAACAACTTTGCTTAACTGTAAATATAGCATAAATCTCAAACAATGTAACATAAATTTGTTACAAATCTATAATAATATACAATTGAAATACCCAAATCGGAGGGACACATGAAGATAAAAAGCATATACATAGCATCATTGCAAGAAAACGCCGGAAGTTTAGTGATTAGTATGGGACTAATGGAACTACTAAAAAAACGCTTCGGTAAAGTAGCCTTTTTTCGTCCCGTTATACTAAATAGCGAGTATAAAGACCAAGATATAGAATTTATGCTTGAATATTTTGCGCTAAAACAAGAATACTCTTCAAGCTACGGTTTTACACTAAAAGATGCCGACTCGCTATTGGCGCAAAATAAATTACATGACTTAATTGAAGAGCTGATTGCCAAATTTAAAAAACTTCAAGAAGAGTATGATTTCATCCTAGTGGAAGGACTTTGCAGAAACTGTTTTAGTGCCGCTATAGATTTTGATTTGAATCTTGAAATTGCAAAAAATATAGGTTCACCGATAGCCTCGGTCATAAACGGTAAAAACAAGAGCGAAGAGGTAATCACGGAAGAGATAAAAATAGAAAACGACAGTATAAAATCAAACGGTATTATTCATTTTGCGTCTTTTATAAACAGGCTCTCGGCAGATGTGCAAAAAAATCTACAAAATAATTTTAGCGATACGCCGACATATTTTCTACCTGAAATAAACGAACTAGACAAACCTACAGTCAGCGAGGTAATGGAGCAACTAGGGTGCGAGCTACTTTTCGGCGAAGAAAAAGATATGAAAAAAGTCGTCTACGGTAGTAAAATAGCCGCAATGAATGTTGAGCATTTTTTGTCACATATTAGCAACGGCGATATGATTATAGTGCCTGGCGACAGAGCGGATATTATCATCGCTTCTTACGCGTCTTTGTATTCTAGGGAGTATCCTAATATCTCGTGTATTTTATTGACCGGCAACCTTACTCCGGTAGATAGCGTCACAAAACTACTAAAAGGTTTTGGGCAGTTCCCGCTTCCCGTACTAAAAATCAAAACCGACACATGGAAAACAGCGCTAAATGTTGAGCATATAAGAGCCCAGATAAACTCAAAAAGCGAGAGAAAAATCGCGCTTGCAATGGGACTTTTTAACGACAACGTAGATATTACAAAAATCGACGGGGCTCTAAAAACCGAGTCTACTAGCATCACTACTCCTATTAGTTTTGAATTTGGTTTGTTTGAAAAAGCAAAAAGCAAACGCAAAAAAATAGTCCTGCCAGAATCAAGCGACGAGAGAATTCTCCGCGCCACTGAAATACTTATCAGACGAAACGTGGTAGATATAGTACTGCTAGGCAATAAAGACGAGATAAACTATCAAGCGTCACAACTAGGTCTGCATCTGGATAATGTAGAAATAATAGATCCGAACAATTCGGAATATTTTGATGATTTTGTCGATACTTTTTATGAGTTGAGGCGAGAAAAAGGACTGACAAGAGATGCGGCGAGAGACGCAATGGTGCATCTTAGTTACTTTGGTACGATGATGATACATAAAGGTCTTGCCGACGGTATGGTATCAGGCGCAATACATACCACAGCCGACACAATCAGACCGGGGCTTCAAATAATCAAAACATTACCAGGAATTTCTATCGTATCAAGCGTATTTTTTATGTGCCTCGATACTAGAGTCTTGGTCTACGGCGACTGCGCCGTCAATCAAAACCCGACAGCCGAGCAATTAGCCGAAATAGCTATAAGCTCAGCCGATACGGCAATGAAGTTCGGTATAGAACCTAGAATTGCAATGCTCAGCTACTCTACCGGCACATCCGGAGCAGGTGAGGATGTGGAAAAAGTCAAAATAGCAACAGAAATAGTAAAAACAAAGCGACCTGATCTGCCGATAGAAGGACCTATACAGTATGATGCGGCGATAGACCCTGACGTAGCGCGCACAAAGCTACCTAATAGTACGGTTGCCGGCAAAGCTACGATTTTTATATTTCCTGATCTGAACACCGGAAACAACACTTACAAGGCAGTCCAACGCTCCGCAAATGCGGTGGCTATAGGTCCAATCCTGCAAGGACTCAGAAAACCGATAAACGACCTCTCTCGTGGTTGTCTCGTAGCCGACATTGTCAATACAGTTGCGATTACGGCGATACAGGCTCAATCTTGAAAAACAAAAGCAAACAATAAGCTACAAAGTTATTTAATTACAAATCTTTGTAATTGTATTGACATTGTAAATATTTAAGGTAAAATTGCGATATGAAATTTGAGTGGGACGAGAACAAAAACCTTGCAAATATCAAAAAGCATGGTATATCTTTTGATGAAGCAAAAGAGATATTTGATGATCAGTTTGCTATATCCAAATTGGATACAAGATTTGAATACGGCGAAGAAAGATGGTTTAGTGTCGGTAGGACAAAAAATCAAATCGTCACGACTGTAGCACATCTTGTTTTTGATGAAAACTTGGATGTTGTGATACGAATCATCTCGGCTCGAAAATCCACCGCAAAGGAGATAGCACAATATGCGTGAAGAGTTATTAAAAATAGAATCAGAATACGAAATACCTGATGAGATAGATATGAGCGGTGCGCTCAGAGGCAGATTCTATCAGCCAAAAAAAATCGCAACCACTATCAGACTCGATGATGACATCATCATGCAGTTCAAGAAAAAAGCACTAGAGCAAAAAGTGGGCTACCAAAGCCTCATAAACGCCGCACTCAGGGACTATATGACAAACAGCAAAGCAAGCTAAAAATGATAAGCCTCAGCGAGATACGAAATAGAAGTCACAAGTTTGCTCACGAATGGGCTGGAGCCACATACGAGCGAGGCGAAGCTCAGACCTTTTGGAATGAGTTTTTCCAGATTTTCGATGTGCCACGCCGTCGTGTCGCGACTTTTGAAGAGCCTATCAAGAAGCTTGGCGGCTCGCAGGGCTTCATCGACCTGTTTTGGAAAGGTCAGCTCCTCGTCGAACACAAGAGCTTTGGCAAAAACCTAGCAAAAGCCAAAACACAAGCCTACGAATACTTCCCAAACATCCCTGATAGAGACTTGCCACGATATGTGTTAGTGTGCGACTTTGCCAACTTCGAGCTTTATGATTTGGATGAAAACCTAGAGTATCACTTCACACTATCCGAACTTCACAAAAATATAGAACTTTTCGGCTTCATCGCAGGATATACCAAAAAAACCTACAAACCAGAAGAGCCGACCAACAGAGCCGCCGCCGAGCTGATGGGCAAACTCCACGACAAACTACTAGAAAACGGCTACCACGGACATGATTTGGAGCTGTACCTCACACGACTACTCTTTTGTATGTTTGCGGAGGATACGGGGATATTTGCCAAGAACTCGTTTCGTGAGTTTATCGAGAACTACACGGACGAGGATGGGCGAAATCTAGGCTCTATGGTAGCCTATATCTTCCAGCTGTTTGATACTCCACTAGACAAAAGAGCCAAAAACCTAGACGAGAGTTTCTCATCGTTTCCGTATATCAATGGCTCTATCTTTAGTGAGACTCTCCGCATCGCCAATTTCGACCGCTCCATGCGAGAGATGCTCATCGAGGCGTGTGCTTTCGACTGGAGTGTCATATCTCCAGCGATATTTGGCTCTATGTTTCAGGCGTCTATGGATGTGGACAAGAGAGGCGAGCTAGGCGCACACTTCACGAGCGAGCGAAATATCCTCAAGGCTATCAAGCCACTCTTCCTAGATGAGCTTTGGGCGGAGTACGAAAAAGTCAAGCGAAACGGCGTCCAGCTACAGAAATTTCACAACCATATCGCCAACCTCAGATTTCTCGACCCTGCGTGCGGTAGTGGCAACTTCCTAGTCATCGCATATCGTGAGCTAAAGCTTCTGGAGTTTGAAGTGCTAAAATCTCTAGGCTCTATGCTTCAGCTAGTCCACATCGACCAGTTCTACGGCTTCGAGATAGAGGAGCTACCATCCCGTATCACTCAGACAGCTATGCTACTCATCGAACATCAGATGAGCCTCAGATTTGCGCAAGTTTTCGCCGAGCCACAGTTCAATATCCCGATACGAGATAGTGCAAATATCTTCAATATCAATGCCCTCCAAGCCGACTGGGGAAAGGTGCTAGAAGGCGTGGAGATAAGCTACATCATCGGCAATCCGCCGTTTTTGGGTGCGTCAATGCAATCCAAAGAGCAAAAAGTAGATATGGAGTCTGTATTTAAGGGTGTAAATGGTGCGGGCGTGCTTGACTTTGTAGCGGCGTGGTATATCAAAGCCGCAAAATATATGCAAGGCAGAAAAACCAAAGCCGCTCTCGTATCGACCAACTCTATAACACAAGGCGAGCAGGTAGGCATACTCTGGCAAGAGCTTTTCAACCGCTACCATGTCAAAATCCACTTTGCACACAAGACATTCAAATGGAGCAACGAAGCCAAACGAAATGCGGCAGTATTTTGCGTCATCATAGGCTTTGCAGCACATGATGCAAAAACAAAAAGGCTCTTTGAGTACGAAACTGTAACCTCAGAGCCACATGAGATTATTGTTGATAACATCAATTCATATTTGGTAAACGCACCAGATATATTACTGCAAAACAGAAATAAGCCAATTTGTAATGTGCCACAAATGATGTACGGTAGTAAGCCTACAGATGATGGTAATTTTATACTTTCCAATGAAGAAAAAATAGAATTTATAGCAAAAGAGCCACAAGCCGAAAAATTTATCAAGCCATTTATTGGTGCAAAAGAATTTTTGAACAATGAAAAAAGATGGTGTATTTGGCTCGTTGATGCAAAACCTGATGAGCTAAAAAAATGCCCTATGATACTAGAGAGAGTCGAAAGAGTTAAAAAATTCCGAAGCGAAAGCATAGCTGAATCAACTCGAAACTATAAATTTCATACTCTTTTCAGACAGGTAACACAGCCAAAAAGTGACTATTTGGTCATTCCTTTGCATAGTTCAGAGAGTAGAACATATATACCATTTGGATTTTGTACAAGAGACATGATTGCTAGTAATGCTGCTAGTATTATTCCGGATGCGACTTTATATCATTTTGGAATAATGACATCAAAAATTCACATGGACTGGGTGCGTTATACTTGCGGACGGATTAAGAGCGATTACAGATATTCAAAGGACATTGTTTACAACAACTTCCCATTTCCGCTAGAGGTGAGCGACAAACAAAAAGAGAGCATTGAGCAGTTGGCTCAGGCTGTTTTGGATGCGAGGGCGGAGTTTCCAGACTCCAGCCTCGCCGACCTATACAATCCACTAACCATGCCACTAAAACTTCTCAAAACCCACGAAGCATTAGACCGTGCAGTCGATAAACTCTACCGCAAAGAGGGCTTCAAGAGCGACACCGAACGCGTCGCCCACCTCTTCGAGCTAAATCAAAAACTCACAAGCCTTGTCGTTGATGAACCGAAAAAGATGGGTAAAAAGTGAGAAGTTTTACGGTTGGATTTTTGACTGGCGACTGGTATGTAGAAAATATAGAAAGTGCTTATGGGGATATTTTTGAGACAGAGGCTGTTTTTGCACATTTTAGAGCGAGCAATGGGAAGATAGTTTATCTGCATGACTTCGGCTGGGTGCATGAAAAATCATTGGAAGCAGTACAAAATGAGCCAATTTACCAAGAGGTGTGCGAGTTTATATTTGATGACAAATCTATTGTCGGCTCATTTTGTACTGCTTTAGTAGAAATTAAAAAAGAACTCCATCTATTAAATAGTAAAGGAACAAACAATGGAAGAGTTATTTGGTGCTGTTATTTTTGGTATGTTCTTTAAGGAAATCAGAGGTTACATCCTCGCTTTTGTTGCATTTGTACTGTTCGTTGTATTTGCAGTGTTTTTTCCAGCAGTTGCAGTTATTTTGGTAATAGTGGGTGTTTTGTGGGCTATTATAAAGACATTTGATTCAAATAAAGAGTCAGTTTATACAAATATAAACAAAATATCATCCGTATCAACCGAAAACAGAATCAGTGTCTATACAGATATTGACAATGCTTCAAACACTTTGCGGGTTGTTATCGAAGACCCTGAGACCAAGAAAAAAACCAAGCCGATTGTTCTTGAAATCAAAAATATAACTTCAGATGCTGGGATTGCGAAAGAATACTTCCAAGACAAAAATATCGAGATAGTTCAAAGCAAAACCACTTCTGGCTATGAATTTGAAGTAACTGTAAAAAATTCTAGCTTGTTGGAATGGGAGTAAAAATGGGCGAAAATAAAATCAAACTATTCATAGAAAATAGCGTAAAAGGGTACGAAGATAGAAAAAAGCTATTTGATGAAATCTCAAAAGAGCTATATGAGATACTTTATACAAATGCGCCATATGAGTATAGCCTAGATATTTTGGTAGATGAATATATGAATCTAGCTTCGTTTTTTGCGGACGATTTTTATAGCTTCAAGATACTGACTTTCTTTGCATTGAAAGAGAGAAGTGATTTTGAAAAATCACAAATATATCAAAAATTATCTCTTGGCATTTTGTCAGACATGGACAAATGGATGGGCGTTGTGCGTGATTCATTTAACAAGTTAAGTAGTGAAGAAATACATTTAATGTACAGGCTTCAGTAGTTGCAAAGATAAGTGGAGGACAAAAATGACCAATCAAAACACTTCTGATATGGTAATTTATAGCGATGGCGAAATAGAGCTTGATGTTTCAGTCGATAAAAACACTATTTGGCTGACCCAAACGCAGTTGTGTGATATTTTTGAAAAAGACCAAAGCGTCATCAGTAGGCATATCAACAATATATTCAAAGACAGCGAAGTGGACGAAAAAAGCAATATGCAAAAAATGCATATTGCAAATTCTGACAAACCTGTTAGCTTTTATAGCTTGGATATTGTTTTGGCAGTAGGCTATAGGACAAAACTCGCCAAAAGCTATAAGATTTAGGCAGTGGGCTACAAATGTGCTCAGAAACTACATCCAAAACGGTTATGCCATCAACTCTGACAAAATCACTCACCAGAGATTCAAAGAACTTGAAAACGATGTGGTACTCCTGAAATCAAAAGTAGAAAATATCTCGACTTCACTAGAAAACAACTCCCTGCCACCAAAACAAGGCATATTCTACGATGGGCAGGTCTATGACGCGTACGCTTTTGTAAATGATTTGCTAAAGAGTGCAAAAGCCGAAGTGACGCTGATAGACAACTACATCGACGATAGTGTCTTGACGCTTTTTAGTAAATATCCAAAACTCAAAATCACAATCTACACGCAGACAATCAGCAAGCAACTCGGACTAGATTATCAAAAATACTGCTCTCAATATGGCAATGTCGAGCTACGAGAATTCAAAAACTCTCACGATAGATTCCTGATAATAGACGGCGCAGATGTCTATCACATCGGAGCGAGCCTCAAAGACCTCGGCAAAAAGTGGTTCGCATTTTCAAAGCTTGACATTGGGGTTTTGAATATATTGGAGAAATTAAAACTAGTTTTTTAACTTATGCCACACTCACCATCTGATGATTTGGCGTCACTTGAATCCCAAACCCAAGAGATTTTATAACTTTTGAAATAGTCTCAAATCTAGGTTTTGCACCATGCTCTAGTGCTTTATATAGACTCTCCCTACCTAGTCCTGCATCTTTGGCTATTTGTGCCATTCCTTTTGCCTTGGCTATATGCCCAAGTGCAGACAATAGCTCATCTTGGTCACCGTCAGCTAGTACTTGAGATAGGTATTCGGCTATCGCTTCGTCATTATCAAGATAGTCAGCCATGTCAAATGCGGTTAGTTTGTTTTTCATTTGTAATCCTTTGCAAGCTCTTTTGCTTTTTCAATATCTTTTTCTTGTGTTGATTTATCACCGCCACAAAGCAGTATGATTATCTGCCCGTCTTTCATGGTGTAATAAACCTATACCCTGGACCAAAATCCACTCTCATTTCAAATACATTATCACCAACTGTTTTTACATCGCCCAGATTGCCATCTTGCGCTCTAGCAATTCTTCTAGCTATAGTGATTTTGCCTTTGAGGTCTTTTAGCTTTTGCATCCAGTCTGAGAATTTTTCTGTCTTAAGTATTATATACACGGGGTAATTGTATCTATTTGGATACTTATAAGTCAAGAAGATCGATTTTTTAGAGCCACAAGTTGAACTGGTCAAATTCTACATAGCTTAAGGCAACCTCTCGTAACATCTCGGAAAATTTGATTTGATAAAATAGTTAAAACCAAAACAAAAGGCAAAAAATGAAAATACTAGTCATCAACTCTGGTAGCTCCTCTATCAAGTTTCAGCTATTTGATATGAGTGACAACACCACGCTAGCCAGCGGACTTATCGAGCAGATAGGCGAAAGCTCCTCTCATGCCAAGCTAAAATATGGCTCAGAGAGTATCGAAGAGTCAAAACCTCTCGCCAATCACAAAGAAGCTCTAGTGCTAGCCAGCCAGATGCTAGCCCGTAGCGGACAGCTTGGCAGTTTTGCCGAACTTGACGGCATAGGTCATAGAGTCGTACACGGCGGAGAGTCGTTTACTAGCTCTACTATAATAGATGGCAACGTAATAGCCGCCATAGAAAAAGTCACCCCACTAGCCCCTCTTCACAATCCAGCCAATCTAGAGGGTATCCGCTCCGCAATAGAAAAAGCCCCAAAAGTACCGCAAGTGGCAGTATTTGATACGGCTTTTCATCAGACAATCCCGCAATACGCATATATGTACGCCCTACCCTACGAGATGTATGAAAAATACGGCGTGAGACGATACGGCTTCCACGGCACTTCGCACTATTTCGTCGCCAAAGAAGCGGCGAAGTACCTGAACAAACCACTAGAAAAGCTGAACCTCATCACACTTCACCTAGGCAATGGAGCGAGCCTCTGCGCCATAGAAAACGGGCAAAGCGTGGATACTTCGATGGGCATGACTCCACTAGAGGGGCTTATCATGGGGACTCGTTCTGGTGACCTTGACCCAGAGATTATATTTTTCCTAGTCAAACAAACAGGCAAAAGTTTCGCCGACATAGACAAAATGCTCAACAAAGAGAGCGGGCTCAAAGGCATCTGTGGGGCAAACGATGTCAGGGAGATAATAGCTGCGTCAGAAGCAGGAGATGAGCGAGCCGCCCTCGCCCTCATGATGTTTAGCTACCGTATCAAAAAATATATAGGCTCGTACGCCGCAATACTTGGTAGGGTCGATGCACTTGTATTCACAGGGGGTATCGGCGAACACTCCCCGCTTTTGAGAGAGATGACGATGTGCGGACGACTAGAACAGAGTCTAGGGATGAAAGTTGATTTGACGAAAGACCACTGGGACAAACACCAAGCATGGGATGCAAGCACAAAAGACAGTAAAATAAAAATGCTGATTATTCCTACAAATGAAGAGTTGGAAATCGCAACGGAGACAAAAAAACTAATAGCAAAGTAGTTACAACTACTTTGCAGCGCATTTTTTCATGCCTATTCGGCACTTTGCTATCAAAGGTTCTTTATATCCCACACACACGAGTTTCTTGACAAGAAACGCTAAAATTCCGCTAAATCTAAATTTTTTCATCAGATAAGCAACTGCGTCTGTTCCGCCGACGGCAACTAACACGCCTTTAAAATCTATCTCGTCCGTAGTATGCTTTGGTATTTTATGGTCTATCATCGCCGAAATATTTTTGCCGGCAAGAGTACCACTTATCTCCGCTAGTTGAGCCGTAGGCGGCAGGATTTTGTCATTAGAGTCTTTAATTTCTGCACAATCTCCAACAGCAAAAACATTCTCATATCCGTTAACTCTAAAATATTTATCGACTAACAAATGATTTCTAGCATTTTTGGGAGCCTCAACACACTCTAATACCGGCGAAGCCTTGATACCGCCGGTCCAAACCATAAAATTCATCTTGATTGTTTTGCCGTCACTCAGCTCTACGCTATTTTCATTTACTTTTTGAATTCTGGTTCCTGTAATAATTTTTACGCCTAGAGCTTTTAGTTTCTTTTCGGTTGTTTTTATCAAATATGGGTCAAGTCCATTCATAATAGAAGGAGCGCCTTCGACAAGATAAACATTAACTCCGCCGCAAGCGTAGCCGGAGTGCTTGAAAAAACTTTGCGAATACTCACTCATTGCCGCGGCTATTTCAACGCCGCTAAGCCCTGCTCCTCCGATTATGATGTTAAAATCAGGGTCTATAGCGCAAGAACCTTCTTCTTCTACTTTTTTATGCATTGCCTGTTCAAATCTTTGCTTGAATAAAAATGCCCATTTTAGACTCTTGATACCGTGCGTATGTTCGTATAGACCTTCTATTTGATGAGGGAAAAATGTCCTAGAACCCAGAGCTATCACAAGATAGTCATACTCTATTTTATTTCCGTCATCCAGCAATACGGTATTTGCCGTAAAGTCAAAGTTTTCGATTTTAGCCTGCACAAACTCGACCTTGCCACAATAATAACCTGTAAGCGTGACAAGTGAAACTGCTACGTCGGTTATATTTGTTTTATTTGCTATGAAGTCATATACGTCAGTCTGTAAATAATGGTACGGATGTCTATCTATAAGGATTATCTCTACGTCATTTCTATGAGCAAGCTCGCCAAGCGCTTTTAATCCGCCGTATCCTCCGCCTGCTATTACGATTCGTTTTTTTATATTTTGCATACTTTCTCCTGATGCGATAATCCCTCGACAAATCCGATTATCTGCTCTGGAATCTGATATTTTGCAGAGTTTATATAGTCAATAGTGACAAAGTCAAATTTTGCATCTTTATAAACAATAACATTGTTCTCGTCTTTTGGTTTCAAAAGCTTATTGACGGCAAGCTTAGTGAATTCAAATGCCATTAATCTATCCTGCACTGTTGGTCTGCCGCCTCTTTGCAAGTGCCCCAAAACCGTAGCTCTCGTATCTATATGAATCTCATCTTTAAACCAGTCAACCATTTCATTGGTCTTGTGTATACCCTCAGCTACGATTGCTATCAAATAGTTTCTACCTTCGGAGAACTCTTTTAAAAATCTAGCCTTAAGATAATCCAAATCATATTCTATCTCAGGAATCAGGCACATCTCGGCGCCGCTTGTCAGAGCGGATACCGCCGCCAAATAACCGCAATCTCTACCCATAACCTCAATAACAAATGCTCTTTTGAATGAATACGCCGTATCTTTGATATCGTCAATACAGTTTCTAATAACATTCAAAGCAGTATCTACGCCCAAGCAATAGTCCGTACCGAATATATCATTGTCTATAGTCGTAGGAATACCGACAAAATTTACCCCAAAGTCATGATAAAACTGCCTCATAGCTCGAAATGAGCCGTCTCCGCCCAATACGACAAGTTTGTCAATACCTCTTTTTTGCAAATTTTTATACGATTGCTCTCTATAAGCTATATCAAAAAATCTTTTTGAGCGAGACGACCTGATTATCGTGCCGCCTCTACCTACTATACCGCCGGCATGCTCTTTTGATGCTTTTACTATATTGTCATCAATAAGCCCCTCTAACCCGTCATAAATTAAATACGGTTCAAGCTCAAGCTGAAGAGTGTACTCAATAAATTCCTTAATAGCCGGATTCATACCTGCCGCGTCACCGCCGGAACACATAATGGCTATTGACATTATTTATTTCCTTGCAATATATCGTTTAACTTTTTCTTTCCAAACTCAACACCAGGCTGATCATACGTATTTACACCAAGCGCCGCGCCCGTACACGATGTTAATAATTCAAAATAAAACACAATAGCGCCGATTGATTCTTCATTTAACTCATCAACCTCTATCAAATCGACAGGCACGCCCTGCTCGCATAATGTTTGAAGCGTAGCCTCGCACTGCGCATTTATCAAGTCGTTCATTCTCATTCCGTTTACATAATCGGTGCTCTCAAGGTTTTCAATAGTGATATTTGGGATAACACTGTCATCATTAAAATTTTTTATCCTAATAAACGTGACACTTTTGTTTAATGGACCTTGAACTATTAACTGTAAATATGAGTGCTGGTCGATAGAACCTACAAGTTCTGCAGGCGTCAAACCTGCTCTCCATCCTTGAGAATTAAGCTTTCCTAACGATTCTCCCCATAACTGTCTATACCACGCGCCAAACGATGCGAGAGATGATGAGTATGAAAATAAAACATTTATAGGTATCTCGTGAGAGTTGTCTGCATAATAAATCGCTTTTTTTATCAAATCGGTCTTCTGTTTGGAAAAAAACATCTGCTTATAATTTGCGGCACCTTTCAAAAGCTTCACGATGTCGTAGCCCAAAATTGCCAACGGAAGAAGTCCTACGGCGCTAAAAACAGAAAATCTACCGCCTACATTATGAGGAATATAAAATATATTTAACTGATTTTTTATCGCAAATTTATCAAGTGGCGAACCCTCATCGGTAATAACGACAAATCTTTTTTTGAATTTATTTTTCGTAAAATCAAACTCATATTTATCGAATAGATACTTTGCAATAGATGTAGTCTCGATGGTTCCGCCTGATTTTGAAATCATTAAAAACATTGAATTTTTGACCTCAACACCGCTCAACAGTCTATTAACTGCAACAGGGTCGCAGTTTTCCAAGAATATCAGTTTTGTTCTGCTTCCACTAGATAGATGACTCAATGCCTCATCTATCGCTCTAGCGCCCAAAGACGACCCGCCAATGCCTAAAATCACAAGATTCTTTAGCTTATTTTTATAAATCAAATCATTGTCTATAATAAACTTATAGATTTGCCCTAACATGTCATTTGAAGAATCAGGAAGCGAATAATAGCCTATATGCGCCGTCTCGGCTTTTATAGTCTCAAAAACATTATCAACCCTACTATTATCAATACCGGTTAACCTATCTTTGAAATATATTTTTTCAGTTAGCATAATTCCTCCTTTGCTAACTTTGTAGCTCTTACCTAGAGCCGACAAACTTGGCCATATCGACCAATCTTGAAGTATAACCCCACTCGTTGTCATACCAACCGACAACTTTTACCATATTTCCATCTACAATCTGCGTAACATCCGGCACAAAAACACAGCTATAAGTCGAACCGACAAAATCGGAAGATACTCTTTTGTCGGTGTCATATTCTATAAGACCCTTGTATTCGCCTTCGGAAGCTTTCATAAACAACTCATTTACTTCTTCTTTTGTTACGCTTCTTTTTAGTAGCACGTTCAAATCAACGACAGATACGTCAGGAGTCGGAACTCTCAGGCTAAATCCGTTTAGTTTACCTCTCATATCGGGCATCACAAGACCGATTGCCTTTGCCGCACCCGTACTAGTAGGTATAATATTTACGGCGGCGGCTCTTGCGCGCCTAGGGTCTTTGTCATGCTTGACATCCAAAATGTTTTGGTCATTAGTATAACTGTGCACCGTAGTCATTGTTCCTTTTTCGATACCATACTCATTGTGCAAGACTTTTACAAGCGGAGCTAGTGCATTTGTAGTACAAGAAGCGTTTGAAATTATTCTCTCGCCTTTGTATTCATGATGGTTAACGCCAAATACATAAGTCGGCGTATCATCCTTCGCAGGGGCGGAAAATACTACCTTTTTAATGCCTTTATCAAGATGAACCTGCGCCTTATCCATACTAAGTATTCTACCGGTACACTCCAATACAACTTCGGCGCCTACTTCGGCAAAACCAAGATTTGCCGGATCTCTATCACTAAAAATTTTAACCGTATCTTTTCCTATTCTAACAGTCGTATCATCTATTAGTTTTGCATTATACCTGCCGTGAACAGAATCGTACTTGAGCAGATACTCCATAATATCGGGTTTCATCGTAGCGTTTACGGCTACAAGCTCTATATCATCCATCTTCCCAATAATTTTTGCGGCTATCATACCTATTCTACCGAATCCGTTTATTGCAACTTTCAATGCCATCAGCTTAACTCCTTAAGAATTTTTGTTAGTGTATCACTCGTCCGCTAAGAGCATTTTTAATGTCATCTTCTTGCATAATCTTTATAAGACTAGCGTGACCCATTTTGCCGATAACGACGATATACATACCGTCTTCCTTAATGACACCGTTTTGTACGCCTTTTTTTGCAAATTCACACAGCATCTTGTCAGTATCTTCATGCTCTTCCAAAACAAACGCGCTCTCGACGCCCCAGCTAAGAGCCAACCTTCTATATGCCTCGATAGTATGAGTTACGGCAATTATTCTAGTTTTTGGTCTATACTTAGCTGTAGCCCTAGCAGAATTTCCGCTCAACGTAAAAACAACCAAAGCATCGGGCTCCAAATCTTCCGCCATCCTGTCTGCCGCCGCCGCAACAGCATCTTTTTTATCGTGCATTTTTACTAGATTTTCATGATACGGATATATACTCTCAGCCTCGCATATCGTATCTACAAGCGCCCTTACGGCTTCAATAGGATATTTGCCAACAGTTGTTTCGTCCGAAAGCATAACGGCATCGGTTCCATCAAGCACCGCATTTGCGACATCGGATACTTCTGCGCGCGTAGGAAAAGGCGAATTCATCATCGAAGTTAGCATTTGCGTAGCGGTAATTACCGGAATACCAGCATGATTAGCACTTTTGATAATCTTCTTTTGAGCCACCGGCACCTTTGACAATCCAAGCTCTACGCCCAAATCTCCTCTAGCCACCATAACACCGTCCGATACGGCTATAATTGAGTCTAAATTTGCTATAGCTTCGGCTTTTTCTATTTTCGGTATAATTGGAATATCTTTCCCAAATGACTTGACTATCTTTTTGGCTTCCAGCACATCATCGGCGCTCTTAACAAATGAAATAGCCATCATATCCACACCATGTTTTGCACCAAATTCCATGTCAAGTTTGTCTTTTTCGGTTATAGCTGAAATTGGAATTGTTACATTTGGAAAGTTCACGCCTTTTTTTGACGTCAAAGTACCGCCGACTAACACTCTTGTCTTTACGCACTCTTTGGAAACATCTACCACTTCTACTCGCAAAAGACCGTCGGATAGATAGATAAGAGCGCCTTTTACCATGCTGTCAAGTATACTTGGATGATTCAACTCCACACCGTAAGCATCGCCATGCCCTGCAGAACGATAAAAATTTAGCTCACCTCCGTTTTCAAGCTTGATAGGATTGGCAACTTCGCCGATCCTAATTTTTGGTCCTGAAATATCCTGTAAAACTGCAATCGGCTTACACAATTTATCAGATACCGCTCTAACTTTTTTCAGATTTTCGAGATGATATTCGTGCGTATTGTGCGAAAAGTTAAATCTAAATACGTTCACCCCTGCTTCTATTAGTTTTTCTATCATTTCGATAGAATCGCTTGCAGGTCCTAGCGTAGCAACTATTTTTGCTCTTCTCATATCTTCTCCTTACAAGGAAGTAACTATCTCTTTTGGCTCATACTGATACATTTTTTCATAATACTCGTTTGCCATTCTACCAGTATCAAAGTACGGCACGATATCTTGCATAGAATTTCTAATAATCTCTAACCACTCATGCGGTCTATCATAATAAAGAGGAATAATCTCTTCCTCTAATATTTTCAATAGACTAAACGAATCTTCCTCATCCTGAATTAATGCATCTTTACCTTTTTCTTGGAAGATTGTAAACGAATTTACCCCGTGGTTTTGAAATTCGGCGTGCCAACCGTCATTTATGGAAAAATTAATAGCACCGTTCATCGCCGCAGTCATACCGCTAGTTCCGGATGCTTCTCTGGTAATTCTCGGAGTATTTAGCCAAATATCAGCGCCTTTTTTGAGAGTAGAAGACAAGCTTAGTTCATACCGAACCAAAACAGCACACCTCTTAAGATTTTCAGTTGAGTAGACAAGCTCATTAAACAATTTAATACCATTAGCGTCTGCAGGATGAGGCTTACCAGCCCATATAATTTGAATAGGATTTTCACTCCTAGTTACAAGATCTCTAAACTTCTCCCAGTTTTTTTTGATAAGTCCGGCTCTTTTATATTCCGCAAACCTTCTAGACCATACTATAGTAAGAACTTCAGGGTCAAACATTTTACCTGTCTGATCAGCTACAATATCAAAGAGTCTTCTTTTTAGATGTTTTTTTCTAGCAAGCAATCCATAATCATCTCTTTCATCATAAGCATTCTGTAGGGGTTTATCTGCCCAGAATTTTTTATTTTGAGCATTAGTTATCGAAATAATAGGGCATATATTATCATAATCGCTCCACATCTCATTTGATACCTTGCCGTGTATTTTTGACACTCCGTTTGATATTTTAGATAATCTCAGAGCGGCAAGCGTCAGAGAAAAGTTACGCTCCGTATACATTCCAGTAATTTCCCTAGCCGTCTGAATATCCAAATCATAAAAAAATCCTGTTCTACTTAATAGCTCAAAATCATGCTCTTCATTACCTGCGGCTTCCGGCGTATGAGTCGTAAAAACCATTCGCTTTCGCACTTCTTCTATATTTTTATACTTTGAATAGAGATAAAAGGCTACAGGCACAGCATGCCCTTCGTTTAGATGATATGTCTCAGGATTAATACCAAGCTCTTCTAGTATTCTAGCGCCGCCGATTCCTAGTACTATTTCTTGAGATATTCTAGTCTCCTCATGCCCTTCATATAGTTTATGCGTTATAGTTCTTGAGAGATAGTCGTTCTCCGGAATATCCGTAGTTAGAAAATATATAGGAACAGTACCGAATATCTCGGGATTAAGCTTTAGAGCCTTTATATATACGTTTGTTCCATAAATATTAATGCAAACCATTGCGCCGGTATCTTCCAAGAAGCTATAATGTTTTCGTCTATACATAATAGACATAGAACTATCTTCGTTTCTGGATTGATCATAATAGCCGTAGCTCCACAAAATACCGATTCCGACCATATTTTGTTTAAGCTCAAAAGCGCTTCTCATATGTGATCCGGCCAAAAATCCAAGACCGCCGGAATAAACTTTTAGCGCTTGATGTATGGCAAATTCCATTGAAAAATAAGCAACTGCTTTTGTATACTTTGGATCGAACGTCGTATTCATTTGTAACTCCATTAATATATCAATAGGTGAAAAGAGTATAGCTACTAAAAAATTAAAATTAAGATAGAAGAAAAAGTCCCGCCGATAATCGACGGGAATAAGGTTGGGAAAGAATTATTTTATATTTTCAGCCCAATATGATTCGATAAGTTTTGTAGTTTCTACAGGAAGCGGAATATAACCTAGTTTTTCAGCTTCTTTGTCACCTTTATCATAGGCAAATTTATAAAAATTTGTAACTTTTTTGCTGTCTACCGGTTTTTCTTTCGGCAAAAGAATAAATGTAGCCGCAACCAACGGATAAGATTTTTTACCCGGTTCTAATGCTAGAATTTCATAAAAATGGTCTTTCTTTGTCCATTTAGCATTTTTTGCCGCTTCTTTTGCACTCTCAACGCTTGCTTCAACCCAAGTTTTTTCTGCGCTCTGAAGAACTGCCGAAGTTAGCTTATTTTGTTTTGCGTAAGCATATTCCACATAACCAACTGAATAAGGAATTTGTTTAACATTATTAGAAACACCCTCATTACCTTTACCACCCATACCTGTCGGCCATTTTACGCTCGTACCTACGCCTACTTTTGATTTCCAAACTTCACTGATTTTATCCAACCAGTATGTGAAATTCCAAGTAGTGCCGGAACCGTCAGCTCTATAAACAACAGTGATTGGCTTTGACGGAAGCTTGACACCAGGATTGTCTTTTGCGATAATTGGATTATTCCACTCCTTGATTGTACCAAGGAAAATACCAGCAGCAGCTTCATTGCTAAGTTTTAGTTTGCCGTCAGCAACACCGGGAATGTTGTAAACTATATCAATAGAGCCGACAACTGCCGGAAATTGAAGCAATCCATCTTTTGCCAATTGTTCAGGCTTCAAAGGCGCATCAGTAGCGCCAAAATCAACAGTTCTTTTTTGAATCTGTTTTATACCGCCGCCTGAACCTATAGATTGATAATTAATCTGAGCGCCCGTAGTTGCATTATATGCATGCGCCCAAGCTTGATATAGTGGCGCAGGAAATGACGCGCCCGCTCCGTTAATAGTGTCTACAGCAAAAGCTGAAACACTCAAACTAACTGCCGCAGTTAATGCGACTATTTTGCTCTTTAGCATTTTGTCTCCTTGATTTTTTTGAACGTCCAATTTTAATGCCTATGTGTTACAATATTGTTACCCACGACAGTCTGGTACCGAATTATGCTTATCAGTAACATTATTGTAACCGAAATGCAGTAAGATTTTCACTTATGTATTGAACTTTGATAAAAATAAAACAATTAAATAAAAAGGGGTTGCCGATGCTTCCTAACTTTGAACAAAAAGTCTCAGAAATCAAAAAAGACATTATTACTATGGCAGAATTTATATTATCTGCATTCGAAGAGTCATTAGAAGGTATTAAAAACAATAACGTAGAACAGGTGAAGGCCTCTAGAGAGGGAAGTATTAAACACTTAACATACATGGCAGAGAGCGTAGATAATAATGTTATCGTAGCCTTAGCGCTATACGCCCCGGAAGCAAGTGAACTTAGAAATCTAATAGCAATGTTAAAAACTACAAATGAATTAATGAGAATGGCAGAAGGGTTGAAAAAGTATTCAAAAAGCATGCAAGAGATTATGGAGAGTGATTTTGACTTTAACGGTATTAAGCAGTACGTCCTAGAGTTGCATACTATTTCAATACGTTCTATAAAACAAGTTATCGAATGTTTCAAAGAATTCTCAATGGAAAGCTATAGGTCAATTCACATAGAAGAAGAAAAAAGCGACGAAGTATTCGGAGTTTTTCAAAGAGAACTGCTATCAAATCCACCGGCAGAACAAGACAGAATGTTAATGTATATAAAAATTATTAAAACTCTTAAAAAACACGAGAGAGTCACTGATCACTGTGAAAACATAGCTAGATTGGTTTATTTTGCAAACGAGGGCGGAAGACTTACCACTAGGCTTTAGTAATGAAAGAATTAATCGTAGTCATTGAAGATGAAGCCGATCTACTTGAACTTATGGAGTACACTCTAAGAAAAGAAGGCTACGACGTAGAAGGCTTTTTGGATGCCTCTCGCATAGAAGGTATGCTTGATAGTGAAGATGTAGCATTGCTTATAGTGGATAGAAATTTGCCGGGAATAGACGGTGTGGACGTTGTGAAAAAACTACGAAAGAATTTCTACCAAACACCAGTAATATTTGTAACGGCAAAGACGGAGGACTCACATAAAATAGAGGGTTTAGAAGCCGGAGCAGATGATTACATAACCAAACCTTTCAATATCGCAGAATTTATACTAAGAGTAAAAGCCGTACTAAAAAGAACAGGCGGCGAGAGAGAGAGTGTGAAATACAGGGATATAACTATTTTATTGGATTCAAGACAGGTGCTCATCGACAATAAAGAAGTTTTACTAACAAAATTAGAGATAAACCTACTGCACGAACTAATTAAAAATAAAAATAATGCCTTATCCAGAGAAACTTTATTATCAAGCGTATGGGAAGACGATGAAGCATTCCAGAGCAGAACAGTCGACGTGGCGATTAAAAGATTAAAAGAAAAAATAGACCCCGACAGAAGTAAAAACTATATAGCTTCGGTAAGGGGTTTCGGGTATAAGATTTGTTAAGACTACATCAAATATTTCTTTTAAACGTAGCTATAATCTTTACTGTTTTAGTCGGTATAATGCTAGGAGTAAGCTACTATTCCACAAAACAGATAGATATAAATGCTCAGAAAACAAACGTATCAAATACGATAGGTATCGTAAAAGAGCTTTTGAAAAAAGAGGAAAACAGTACCTGCTTTGATAAGTTCGTCAAAAAAATAAAAAAAATTTCCGGCTACAGGACAACGATAATAAATAAAGAAGGAGTCGTCCTGGCCGAAACAGACCGAGAAAAAGATGGTATGAGCAATCATTTAAATAGACCTGAGGTAATGCAGTCAATGAGGGAACCAATCGGGGTGCAAGTTAGACATTCATCCAGCGTTAACAGGGATTTTGTCTATGCCGCAGTCAAAACCGAGATTAACGGTACTACGCTATATCTAAGACTGGCAAGCGAAGTCTCCGGTTATGAAAAACCGCTCTATAGTTTGTGGTACCAAATCGCCTCTATTTTTATATTTGCTCTAGCTATAGCTATTTTATTTTCATACAAAATTAACAAAAAAATAGAAATCCAAATAGAGAATATAGCTACTTATCTTATGGAGCTTGAGAGAAAAAATTTCAAAGCCACGATTAACCCGGCATTTGCAAAGGAGTTCTATTCCATAGCAGATATTTTAACCGTCTTAACAAAAAAACTAGAAAAACAAGAAAATCAGAAACGTAAATATACTACAAAGCTAAAACTAAAAAATAGACAGGCTACGGATATTATTGAAGCTATTGCTCATGAATTTAAAAATCCGGTAGCGGCTGTTATGGGCTATACTGAGACTGTTTTAAACGATCCAGAGATGGATTCTAAAATTAGGGAGAAATTCCTTAATAAAGCCCACTCCAATGCCATGATGATTTCAAAAATGATAGACAGGCTCTCTCTATCGCTTAAATTAGAAAATAATTCCGTCGACGTGAGACCTGAAAAATTTAGCCTAAAGACATTACTCGAAGATGCTAAAGAACAGCTTACTCAAAAATACAAAAAGCGCGAAATCAAATTAGAGTGCGACGAAGTATCCATAAGCGCCGACAAAACGCTACTACATCTAGTGCTTGTCAATCTAATGGATAATGCGCTTAAATACTCCGACGAAAATATACTAGTAAAGGTTGAAATATTTGATGAGTATATAAAAGTATCGGTAATAGATCATGGAATGGGTATTCCGGAACGAGAAATAGATAATATTACAAAAAAATTCTATCGTATCAGCAAAAACGGCTGGGACAACTCACTCGGTCTTGGTCTGGCGCTCGTCAAATATATTTTAAAACTCCACAACAGCGACCTTGATATAGATAGCAAAATAGCCGCCGGCTCTACTTTTTCTTTTACACTTGCCGCTGAACACCAAAACTAATCATGCGTAACAAAAGTTTCTAACTTGCTTTTTAGATTATCAGACTGAACGGCCAAGCTTTCGCCCGTAGATGCAATCTCCTGAACGCCTCTAGCGTTAGAACTAGATATTAGTCTTGCCTTTTCCATCGCTTGCTTAATATTTATCGCAAGTTCATTTATTTGTACCAAATCTTTTGTCGAATCAATCGTACTACCGACTATACCACTCATATTATCGACAACAAAATGTATCGTTCTTTCAACCTCGTTACTTGTGACTGCTATTTTTTTGACACTTGATGTATTTTTTGCAATACTCTCGCACACTTCATCGATAGCATCGGCAATTGTAGTAACGGTAGTATTTATCTCAACCAAGCTGTCTTGTGTTTTTTCCGCCAACTTTCTCACCTCTTCGGCAACAACAGCAAAACCGCGCCCGTGTTCCCCTGCCCTAGCCGCTTCTATTGCGGCATTTAGCGCTAATAGATTCGTTTGGTCTGCAATACCAGCTATTACGACCAAAATTTGTTTGACTTCATTTGCGTTTTGTGATAGATCGGCAATTTTTTTTGATAAAAGCTCTTGTTCCTCTGAAGTTTTGCGAATATTACCGGTAACGCTCAAAACACTAGTCCTGGCATTGTCAAGCTCTTTGTTTGCGGCCGTAAGACTACTACTTGAACTTTCAGCCTTCATAGTTGTGTCGGCTATAATTGAGTTAATTTGACCGACTAAGTCATGTGTTTGATGTATAAATCTAGCCTCGCTATCTACGGCATTACCTATTGATAGCGAACTCTTACTGAGCTCTTGCGAGACTAAATGATTATCTTCTGCGGCTCTTTTTGCCTCTTTTAATGCTTTGTTTACATTTTTTACTAGACTTTTAAATTTTTTCAAAGCAATACCTATCTCATCTGAGATTTCGCTCTCATCTACCTCTTTTAATCTAAAATCATTTTTGACGGCGACATCTTCCATTTTTGCAGTCAGTTTTTCAATCGAACTCAAAATATATCTAATAACCAAAAGTACAAAAGTAGCGCTTACGACGGCGCCGATCAGAAAGACAATAAGCGGAACCCACTTTGCCACTACTTTTTGAGATTTTGCCGACTCATTGATTTCGGATGCATGCTTCATCTGTATTTCTACCAACATATCTATTTTTGACGGCAGTACTTCGATATATAAAGGCATCTCGCTCTCAGTAAAATCCATCAAAGCCGAAAAGTCCTTATCTTTTACGATTTTTTCCAACGTCTGTATAGAGACAATAGTCTGGCCCATTACGACATTAACGTCTTCTAGTTTAGTTCTTTCTTCGTCAGTTATATTACTAGCCGCATATGCGCCCCAATTATCCTGAAGCGTTTTTTCGGCATTTTGAATTTTCTCAAGACTTTGAGCATAGATATTTTCCAGAGTCTGGTTACCGTCGCTACTAACTTTGCCCTCTTTAAGGTCTTTTGTCTGGCGGATTATATCTCTCTCTAGCGCCACCTTAATACTACCAAGCTCACTAAACGGTACCACCGCATTATTATATAAACCGTCAAAAGAAGAACTTAGCATACTAATACCGATATAACCTGCCACAAGCGCAATAATCGAAACCAATTGAGATATACCAAAAATCATAAAAAGTTTTTTTCTAATACTCATCGACTTAAACATTTGTGCCTCTTTTTTCATATTTAATATAGTCCATGATATTAAACGAAAAAAATTGCAATACAGTTACTCTTTTTATCGACATACCTGCTATAATGAAAAGATGAAATTAACAGTAGTGCACCTGCAACAAAATAATGTCAGTAAAGAGTCTATCGAACTTGTTTGCGGCATGAGGCTAGAAAAATCTATAGAACAGATGCTAGTCGGCAAAAACGAAACTGGCTATATTTATTTTACAAAATTCGGTACCGTTTGCTTTTTGGGCTTCTCAAGAAGTCAAATAGTATCAATTTTGAGAGCTATACAAATAGAAAATGCCGACAACTACGAATCGCATATATATCAAGATTACGAAATTATAATAGATGATACTCTAGATAAGAATTTTAAAGTATCGAATAATGAAGTAAGAATACAAAAAATAGATGACGGCTTTCTATCGATAATAGCTATTGTGGTATCACAAAGCGTAGGGCTTGAGAGGTTTGAACAACTGCTTGATGAAAATATGTCTAAAAGTAGAAAACTATTAAATATACAAGGTCGTTTTTTACTATTCAAGCGCAAGAATCTTTTAAAATTCGCCGTATTTTTGGCCAATATTCGACAAGATATGATCGTAGATTTATATTTACTAGATAAACCAAATATAACATGGGACGATGAAGTAGCCGAATCTTTATATAATAAATTATCCGATATTTTTGAGCTAAAAGATAGACATACGATGGTTGAATACAAACTATCACTCATACGAGACAACATCTCTTTTATGATGGATGCTATAAACCATCAAAATAGCGAGTTCCTAGAATGGATTATTATCATACTTATAGCTTTTGAAATCGGTATGAGTCTTTTTAGGGCTTCCTAATAAAATGTATAGCCATATGAGAGTCGGCAGTTTTAGACTCTTTTTTAAGCTTACTAAAAACCTCTCCCAATTCATCGTTGCCGATAATAGCGCCTGCATCAAGATTGATAATGGCCGCACTAGCTTCTAAAAGAGCGAAAACCCTCTCTTCGCCAAATCTATCCTTAGCGGTATAACTACCTTTTTTGCGCTCTTCTTTCTCATAAAAAGCTTTTACGGCAAACGAAAAGGTTTGCAATATATCAGCTACAAGCACTTGATGTTTTTGAACTTCGTTCTCGTTTGCCAATGAAGTACCGATAAAAAAGTCGTCTCCACCTATATGACCTATAAAGGCATTGTGTTTTTTAGCATATTCTTTTAATTGCTCGGCAATCATCAGTATGGCTCTATCGCCTATTTTAAAACCGAATCTGTCATTGAAAGGTTTGAAATTATCAAGATCCATATAAATCAACATTCTATAGTTGGCTGTATCTTTTGTTGCCTGTTCTATGTAGTTTAAGATTGCATTATTACCGGGGAGTTTCGTTAAAGGATTTTCTTCCCTCGCCGTTTCAATATTTTTAAGGTGAATTGTTTCAAGCAAGAGTCTAGCGCTTAAGTACCCCGCATATATACCTCCGTCGGCTACGATTATGCCGTCTATATCATTATAAGAAGTAAAATCTTGGATTATCTCTCCTAAGCTTTGATGCATATCGACGATTGGCACATTTGTTACATATCTTGCAAGAGGATGCTTTTGAACTATTTCTTTACCATAGAGGGAGTAGACATATTTTTTCATTTTTCTCTCCTCTATAATTCCGACCGGTCTAGAAAACTTATCTACGACAGGTATCGATACTGCTTCATTATCATGCTTAAACCGCTCTAGCAAGTCCTTTACTAGCATATTTATTTCCAAAGGCTGTCTTTTTTCAAGATATTTTTGTATCAGACCTGCATCGGAACTAGCCGCTTTCTTATCGCTATCGGCAGAAAAGACGGATACTTTGTAAACAAACTCTAGCTCTTTTAATTTTACCGTAGGTCTTGCTATTAAAAACCCTTGTGCAAAATCACAACCTATTTGACGTATTATATTCAGATCCTCTTCGCTTTCAACCCCTTCGGCTATCACTATAGCCCCTTCGATATGCGCCATTTTAACCATTTGGGTAGCATACAACCTACGTTTTCTATCGAAACAAATATTTCTAATATATTGCTTATCGATTTTGATAATATTCGGTTCGCTATGATACATCAATTCGAAACCGCTAAAGCCGATACCAAAATTATCAAGCGCAACGCAAAAACCTTGCTGTTTATAAATCGTTAAAACATTCCTAAGTGCAGTAAAAGATTTAATCTGATGTTTTTCTGATATATCAAAACATAGGATCGATTGATCAAGTCCTAAGTTATTTAGTATAGTTTTTGTATTTCCAGGTCTATACTCGGACATATCAAGTATTCTTGTATCTAAATTATAAAAGACTCTAACCGTATCAGTAAAATTACAATTCTTAGTCTGGAGTTCTTTTCTTATGTCTACAAATTTTATAAATACTTTTTTTCTAAGCTCCAAATCAACATCATACAAAACTCTTTCACGAAATGCCGCCTCAAAAAGAGCTTCAATAGACTCAAAACCGGCATCCTGGTAGTTTCTAAGTAACGCTTCAAAACCGAAAACCATACCGGTATGCGGATTAACAATCGGCTGAAAAGCAAAATTTACTTCAGATACTATCCTCTCCCATCTCTCTTCAAGCATAAAAACGCCTCCAAAAAAATAAAACAATTTTAATCCTCTATTGTGTCAAATCCGTGTCTTAAAGGTTGAAAGAGCTATTGGCTATAATACTCTAAAAATTTTAGGAGACCACCTTGTTACAAACAGTCGGTATTACTATGCAATATGGCAGTAGAAAGCTATTTTCGGATATAAACCTCAGGCTTGACCCTGGCAAAAGGTATGGACTAATCGGAGCAAACGGTGCCGGCAAGACTACGTTTCTAAAAATACTATCCGGTGAAATTCAGCAAACAGGCGGGGATATAAGTATTGACCCCGGTTGTAGAGTCGGCGTTCTTGGACAAAACCAATATGCCTTTGAAGACTTCACCATTGCAGACACCGTTCTCTGGGGTAATAAAAGACTTTTTGATGCTATAAAAGAAAAAAACAAGCTCTACGAAGAAGGAAATTTCGATGACGATAAGGTCAATGAAAGATTGGGTGAGCTTGAAATGATATGCGCAGAAGAAGATCCAACATATGAGTCAGATGTAAATGTAGAAAAAATTCTAGAAGACTTAGGCTTTCCTGCGGAAATTCATAATGAAAAAATGAGTACCCTAACGGGCGGTGATAAATTCAAGGTATTGCTAGCGCAAGTGCTATTCCCAAAACCAGATATACTATTTCTTGATGAGCCGACAAACAATCTCGATATCAAAACAATCGGTTGGCTAGAAGACAGACTAGTTAGACACCAAGGAACGATGGTCGTAATATCGCATGATAGACACTTTCTAAACGCAGTAGTTACACATATACTAGATGTCGATTACGGCAAAATAAGAGAGTTTACCGGCAATTATGACGACTGGTATATTGCCGCGAACCTAATCGCCCAACAGCAACAAGCAGATAGAGATAAAAAACTAGGCGAGAAAGAGGCGCTAGAAAATTTCATCAGAAGATTTAGCGCAAATGCTTCAAAAGCAAAACAAGCCACTAGTAGACAAAAGCAACTTGATAAACTAAATATTGAAGATATAAAACCATCATCAAGAAGAGACCCGTCAATCGTGTTTAAACCAAAAAGGGATATTGGAAATGATGTTTTAATGATAGAGAATATCTCATTTTCATACGACGGTGCGGAAGTTCTAAAAAATCTTTCACTCAATTTTGAGAAAACCGACAAGGTTGCACTTCTAGGGTCAAACGGTATAGGTAAAACTACACTTTTAAAAATTCTTATGGGTGAGTTAAAACCAACTACCGGCGAAGTAAAGTGGGGAGCTACAATTCAGTCCGGTTACTTTCCACAAGATACGGCCGACATTATCAAGGGTGATGAGATTCTTTACGACTGGCTTAGAAGCTATGACAAACAAGCTGAGCTTGGAGAGATACGAAACTGCCTAGGAAGAATGCTATTTAACGGAGAACAACAAGAAAAACCAATATCCAAACTCTCAGGCGGAGAAAAACATAGAATGATGCTTTCGCGTTTAATGTTAGAAGGCGGCAACTTCCTAGTCCTAGACGAACCAAACAATCACTTGGATCTAGAAGCCATCATAGCACTAGGTGAAGCCTTATTGGATTTTAAAGGCGCCTGCATTTGCGTCACTCACGATAGAGAGTTAATAGATGCATTTGCCAATCGTATCATAGAGATAAAACCTAATTTTGAAATAGTTGACTTCAAAGGCTCTTATGAAGAGTATGTAGAGCAATATAAAAACTAATCTGCAAAACGTAACCTATATGAACACTTTCTACAAAGCTCTTCAACCGGAGCTTTGTTTTTAAATCCATCTACTATTTCAATAGCGCGTCTTGAATTTAAAATATCACTCAAAGAACTCTCAAAAATTGAGCCTAAAATGATATTACCTCCATAATCAAGACAGCAAGGGACGACACCTCCGTCGCTCAAAATACCGAAATGGTCACTTAATCCTAAGCAATAGCTATCCTTTTTAATATCTGAATCTTTTGACGGCCATTCGAAATAACTATCAAAATCAAAGATAACCTTGCTTGCGACCCTTGTTCTTTTATTATATTCGTTTAACTCTATGCCGAAATGGCTAAAAATAGCTTCTTTTATATTTTTATAGAAAGCAGAATCATTCTGATCTCCGCCGCCGTTCCAAAGTCTCAAATTTACAAATCTATCAGATTTTAAAGCCGCTTTAGAGCAAAAAATAAAAATTCTATCCAAGTAAGTATCGAGAGTTGTTTTTACTTTCGCACCATTAAAAGCATTAAGGGAAAAATTTATCTGCTTTATAGCCGAATTAGTTAGCAATAGCTCACTCTGTTTTTCTATAAAAAATCCTGAAGTAGTTATATGCGCATACATCGAATATTTTTTTACAATATCAAGATAATCGTACAGGTTTGCTACAGTTAAAGGGTCGCCTAGTAGATGAAGAGATATATTTTTTGTTAGTTTTTGCAACTGAGATACTACACTATCGAATTCAAGAAGAGAGAGATGCTGTTTTTGCCTTGGTTTTGGAGGACAAAAACTGCACTCCAACCCACAAGAACCTGTTATTTCTACATAAACCCTATTAAATCTCAAGAAGTAATAATATTTTTTAAGCTATTAGCCTCATTAAGCGTACAAAATTTATAACCATTTTTGAGACCCTCTTTAATAACAAGCTCAATAGCCTGGAAATCAGGCGCTTTAAAATGAAAAAGCACAACGTTCTTATTTCTTTCCATACCTGATTCAAAGCTCCTTAATTGATCCCTAGGATCCCTAAAAGGTATCACTCCATAACCGTTGTTCTTAAATGATAAGTCCATATTCCACCACGAGATTTTCCAACCGTTATCTTCTATTATTTTTTTTATCTCATGTTTATTTTCGGTATTACCGGTATCTCCATAAGGATACCTAAAATACTTAATCCTATCAAAGTTTTCCCTGCCCATCACTTTGATCATGTTTGCTCTATAAAGTTTAAAATCTTCACTTATAGTAGAAATATCAATTTTTGAGAATTTTGGATGCGTATAAGTATGCGAGCCTAGCAGATGTCCATTGTCCATGGCTTTTATCCATAAAGACGGGTCTTGTTCTATAACTTTGCCTATAATAAATAAATTTAACGGTACTTGATAGTGCTCTGCTATTTCCAGAATTGTCTTTTTATAATGCCACCCGTCATCTACGGTCAAATATATTTCAGTATTGCAAGCCGTCATATTAGGCTTTTCCAAGTTTAATGCATCTGAAGCAATCAAAGAAGGTGCAGAACATGTCAAACCCGCAAGTTTTAAAAAGTCTCTTCTATCCATTATCGCTCTGCTCTCCTGTCAGTTTTCATATCTAAATTTTCTTTTTTTGCAACTATCAAATATACGGAACCGATTCTTGCTATTGAATTTGCGCCATTTCTAGCATCATAGCCCTCGCCGCAATAAATATCAACTCTACCGCCGCCCTTTATAGCACTACCGATGTCTTGCGCTAGCATAAACCCTTCAAACTCTTTGAAATCAGGGTGAGCCGTTAGCACACTATCGGCATTTTCAAATTTTTCTGTACTTTTTATATACATAAGACCGCCCATCGGAGCCAAATCCCTATCGATAGCCGCAGTATATTTTGGTATCAATGGTACTTCTGCCCAACCGTGAGGTCCACCGCTTGTTATTTTAAAATATGCTATGCTCTTTTGAACTTTCACAACTCTTTTAATGCAAGCAATTCTTGTACCTTTCTTACCTTTTGCATTGGCGTATCGCACTCTTTTTAACTGTTTTTGAACAACTTTTTTTATTTTACCTATATGTTTTTTACCTGCATACTCCACCGTAACACTAGAGCCGTCAGGTAGTTCCATAACTCCGGCGCCTTCAAGTTTTAGATTGTATATATCATTTTCATTTTTTACATAAAACAAAGGCTTGCTAGAATAATCATCTTGCACAATTATTGGATGACGAAATAATTTTGTTTTTTTTGTAAAAGCATCGATATGAGGGGTGTAATACCCAGTCAGTACGGCTTTGTCTTTGTTATTTTTAGCTTCGTATATATTAAACATACTATTTAACTCAACCAAAAAAGCACTATAATCGTAGTCCTTGTCCAATAATTCTTCAAATAAAACCAAGGAGTTTATCATTTCTAAAGGCGTATATTGATCTTCACCATATTTAAAAACAACTCCGCTATCAAGAATATTTGCATAAAAAGCAATAGAGTTATCTATAGCTTTTCGAAAATTTTCATCCCTCCTAAGGTCAACAGAAAATATTGCATTCAACGCCTCGTTAGGCAGAGTAACTTTCTCTAGCGAACCGCCGTTTCTGCCGTTTTTATAAAAAAGATCATATTTATCTGCCGTACCGTTACTTTCAAAGTCATCGCACAAAGCAGGAAGTAACCCAACAAAAAAGATAGTAATAAAAAATATAGTAATAAATCTAGTGGTTTTTATACTTGTCTCCTTTGGCTTGACCATAATTATAATATTTTTTAGTATATCAAATAAAAACAAAACAAAAAATAAAATCGTAAATTATAGATTATTTTGTAAACTCCATACCGGGAGTCCAATCTATATAAACACTATCCTTTTCATCCAACCGTGGTGCTTTTACAAAAACTGATTTAAAACTTGCATTACTGGTATTATGAAAAAAATGTGCCTCCCCTGGAGCGCATACTAGATAATCTCCGGCTTCCAAAACAACCAATTTACCGTCAACCCAAACATCGCATCTACCCTCAAGCGCAAAAAAAGACTCTTCTTGAAATATATGCTTATGGCATGGATGAGACTCCCCTGGAGTTATGACCACAACACCGAAATCTACATTACTGGTACCATTTGTAAGATATTTTGGTCCATGCGTTCCAAATCTATACTCATGATTTGTTTCATTTGTTTTTAGCAAGATTTCTCCTTTATTTTTTCTACTATTATTTTACAAATCTCATTTTTATCTGTTTTTGCAGATATTTTTAGCAATTTTATACCAAGTTTTTGAGTATATTTTTCCATATTTGACTGCACTCGTAGTAAATATTCTATACCTTGTTTTTCTATTCTATCGTGCATCTTGGCGTCAAGTCTATTACTCAACTCCGTTTCATCAAGCTCTAGTAGTATGACCAAGTCCGGCAAAACACAATCCATTGCAAACATTGTCGCTTTTACTACAAAATCTTCATCAAAGACCCCTTCAGAGTAAGACAGTCCAGATACCAGTCCTCTGTCTGAAATAATCGTTTTACCGTTTTTTTTATTTGGTTCTATTATTTCAGCTCTATGCTCAGCCCTATCGGCTAAGAAAAGCAAAAATTCAGCTCTTTTGTCTATCTCATAATCACCTAGTAGTATCTCTCTTAGTTTCATTCCAATAGTAGTACCGCCGGGTTCTTTAGTAAAAATAGCCTCCGGCAAAGCCTCCCTTAGAAGTGAAATTTGTGTACTCTTACCACAGGTATCGATACCTTCTATAATTATATACATTTTAACTCGCTTGCAATTTGAGTCGGTACAATACTTCCTATATCCCCGCCGTGCCTTATAATGGTTCTAACTACGGAAGAACTAACGAACGCATACTTTAGACTTGGCATCAAATAAAGTGTCTCTATTTCTTTGTCGAGATACTGATTAGCATATCCCATCTGAAGTTCGTATTCAAAATCACTAACCGCTCGCAGTCCTCTCACTATCACTTGAGTTCCCTCTTTTTTTGCAAAATCCACCAACAGTCCATCAAACGGCTTGACGATAACTTTTGGCTCATCCACAAAACAAGTTTTAAGCATATCTACTCGTTTTTCAAGCTCAAACATAGGTTTTTTCTCATCAGATCTTGCAACAGCAATAATCAGCTCATCAAAAATCTTTAGCGCACGTCTAGCTATATCCATATGACCCATAGTCACAGGGTCAAATGAACCAGGATATATTGCTTTTTTCATTTTGACCCCCATTTTTTATATAGATTATTTGGCACTCCGATAAAATCCATCCACCTACCTATCAAAAAGTTCTCCGCATCTTCGAGTGTCTTTTGTTCTCCGTAGTAAGCTAGCATTGGCGGTGCAATGATAACCCCCATAGACGAAAGCCTACTCATCTGCTCTAAATGAATTTGAGAAAAAGGCATCTCTCTTGGAGCCAATAGAATTTTTTTTCTCTCTTTTAAAGCAACCGCCGCGGCTCTAGTGATTAGATTATCAGATATTCCGCAAGCTACCTTAGCAAGCGTATTCATTGAGCAAGGAACAACCATTGTAGCCTCCACTCCAAACGAACCTGATGCCGGAGGCGCCCATATCTCATTATTTGGATATGAAACGCTATTTTCTTCATATTTCAATACCTCTTTGGCACTATCAGACACTACCATAAAAATCTCATTATCCGTCTTTGACAACTCTTTGTGCAGTTTTAATCCCAACCCTGCCCCACTAGCTCCGCTAATACATACTAAAATCTTCATTTTACGCTCACCTTTGACGGTCCTGTTACTACCGCTTTATACGCCCTTCCGTTTTTGTTTTTTATATTTATAACCTGACCCATACTTCCGTCTTCCATTGCTACGGCTTCAAACTCAAGTTCAAGCTCGCCCTCTATGATGTTAGCAACAATGGTTGAGTTTCTCATTACTATCGGCGTCTTTATCAAATCAGATTGCGTAATAACCGAACCTACTTTAATTAATCTTTTTGCGCTAGTACCGCTAACTTCATCCTTCAATACACTCTTTCTAACCATTCTTTCGAAAGGAATCAAAACAAATTCAATATCATCATTGTCAATTTTTTTGTCTCTTGGTATATCTCTAGCGGCTCTAGCAACCTCTACATCTGCCAACAAACGATATCTAAAGTAAACCTTGTACTCATTATTATCTTTATCCGCAAAAAGAGCGCTAAACATACCTTGCGACTGCTTGATAGCATTTTGCGACAAATCAACCCTCAAAAGCTTAGGCTCTCTTATTACTGTATTCGAGGCAGGTGTTATGGATAAATTTTTTATCACGATACTTGGGTATTCTGCACTATAAAGTTTTAACACTTCAAAATTCAGTTCGCTCAAATCAATACTGATATTTTTATCGGCTGAAAAACAATTAACTATAATAAATAACAAAAACAGTACTTTTTTCAATATACGACTTACCTGATTTTTAGGTTTATTTTGTAATTCTACCAGAGAGCAGATGATTTAAAGGATACTAATGTCGGTTACTACACAAGATCTCTATATTTTTGATAATCTCGACGAAAATACGATGCTTGAGCTAATCAAAATATCATCAAAAGTAGAGTACAGGGCAAAGGAAATTGTATTTTATGAAAAAGATAAGCCAAAATTCCTGCATATCCTAATCAGTGGAGTTGTTAGAATTTACAAAACCACACAAAAAGGTCAAGAAATCGTACTTCACGACATCAAAGCTCCATCTCTCATAGCCGAACTGGCAAATTTTGACAATATACCTTTTCCTGCGACATGCGTTACGCTTACAGAGTGTGAAATCGTAAAAATAGATTTTGAAAAATTTTATACAAACTTCATATCAAATCCCGCAATGAGTCTTTTTATTATCAAATCGCTACTTGGAAAACTTAAAATGGTTGAGAGCTTTATAGACAAGGAGTTTACTAGGAGCGCCGAGGCAAAAGTAGCGATTTTATTACTCGAAAATAGTATTTTTTTCGAAAACAGCAAACAAGTAAATATTGCAAAACTACTAAATATAACACCCGAGACACTTTCTAGAATACTAGCGCGATTTAGAAATGACGGGCTTGTTGCTATTGAAAACAAAAAAGTCGAAATATTAGACAAAATCACTCTTGAGAAAATCTGCGAAAATGAGTTTGTTTAGCTTTTTTTAATAATTTTATTTTTTAGCTCTATAAATCTTATATCCGCTTGCTGCACTTCTCATATTATAAGCCAAAACGACAAATGACATAGCATAGATAAATCCTGCGATTTGCAAGGCAAACGGCCAAAAATTAGAGATAACGAAAAACCCAAAGGCGAGTAGATTTATCCAGAATTCTATCTTTGCCATTTTTTGCGGTAGAAGGTCATTTATATTTGGAGCGTCGAAGTTACCTTGACTTGTTAAATGAAACCAGACCAGAAACGGTACGATTTTGTTTAGCATCGCTTTCATGATAGAAGCTAAAAATCCAAACCCAAAAAAAAGAGCTAATATAAAATCTATATTTTGGATATTTGTAAACTTTGATACCAAAAGCACTACGCAACCAATGAACAATGATGACAAACCAAATTGCCAATACCTAAGCGACGTATCGGCTATTTTTCGCCTGCGCTCCTTGATTTTTTTGAGTGCGACAACGGCAAATGCCGACATAAAAACAGAAATAACAATCGAAATTATTACGCCTACTTCAACATTTGCGAATGATAACCCAATATATGCAACCAAAAATAGCGAAAAAACAAATAGAAATTTTTTGCAAAAATTTGGAAACTGCGGAGCAACAAAAAACATCGGTAAAACCTGATGCGCGACTGCAATAATTAATATAGACGCAAATCCAAAAACAGCTAAAACAATATGTAAATTAGCAAATAGTTGATGCGATGGCGCCAGAGTTCCAAACGCATAGCTAGACAAAAGATGTAGTCCTAGCAACAATGCCAATAATCCAAATAGCACGGATATCAACATTCCTCTAACGGTAAAATGAGCAGTATCGGCTTTTACAATAGCAAAAACTATCGGCGCAAGATGAGACAAAACGGCAATAGACAAAAATATAACGGCAATTTGTTTTAAGGGCGACGCGGCAAAATAAAACCCGCTTGAAAAGGCAAGTAACCCGATAACCAAGAATACAAAAGATATGAGTGAAAAAATATAAAAATTAGGAACTCTTGCTCCGGCTAGTACGGGTAACATCTGCCCAAGCGCCCCGAAAATACTCATAGCCACAAAACCTATCGTAAAAAGATGAACGATAGCTATACTTTGAGGTGAAAATCTATCAAAAAGTAAACTTCCGTCAATCGCAATCATCAACCCAAATAGCGCACCAAAAATAGGAGCTGTTATAAAAAATCTAGCTACACTCCAAAACGGCGGAGCCTGATCCAGAGAGAGTCCTGCCATATTCATCTGCAATTTTTCCTTTTATATACTCTATAGTCGATAAATCATCTGAATTCGCCATAAAAACTACATATTTATCGCTTGAAACCTCAAAATCCTCAGACCATACCATCATTCGCTCCAAAAAAGAGAAAAGGTGGCATGGGCGCATACGATGAACCATAAGTATATATTCACCGTCTTTTAGTTTTGATACGGCAGATAACGCCTCTTGCAACGGTCTTGGCGCCTCCATCATAGAAACGTCAAGCAATATCTCATTAGGCAATCTCTTGCATCCTAACAATAATTTCATCGGCGTTGTTTGCAAGAATATTATCAGCCATCGTATAGAGTATCATCTCTTCTTTTGAGTTATGTTGTTGAACAAGAATATTAAAAGTCTCGCAAAAACCGAGCGCACTGCTTTTGTCTTGTTGCTTAATTGCATCGGCAAGTTTTTGAATCATATGTCTCATCTGTTCGTGTTCCATTCTCATCACTTGCGTAGGACCGCAACTCATACCTGTGGAACTTTCAAATTCAGGAAACAAAATCTCTTCCTCCATCTTGAAATGTCTCAAAAAAACTGTCGACATTTTATCTAATTCACTGTTCACCGCATCCCAATTTCCGACGACTATAGCATTTTCCGTCTCTGCAAAAATCTCATCACACTCTCTGTGGTCATTCCCCATAAACGACTTTATTGTTCGCATCTATTTTTCCTTTTAAAAAAATTTGTGGAATTTTAACTTTTTAGGTTCCTAATTTTATTGATGCAGGTCAATATTTTAACTCACAACGTCGCCATTTAAGCCTTATTTTCTTATGATGGACCTATGAAACACACGAATAAAAGCATTATAGCGGCATTAATCGGAAATATGCTCGAATGGTACGACTTTGCCGTATTTGGTTTTTTGGCAGTTATTATCGGAGCCAAATTTTTTCCTTCATCAAGTCAGGCAATATCCACCATTTCCGCTCTTGGAGCATTTGCAGGAGCTTATGCCGCTAGACCCTTCGGTGGAATTATTTTTGGTTTTATCGGCGATAGATTCGGTAGAAAAACTATGCTTCGACTATCAATTTTGTTAATGGGAATACCAACCGTACTTATAGGACTTTTACCGTCATATATCGAAATAGGCATAACCGCTCCAATCATGCTTACGTTACTAAGATTTTTACAAGGCATATCTATAGGCGGTGAATATATAGGCTCTATGGTTTATCTTAGTGAAATTGCACCAAAAGAAAAAAAATATTTTTACTCTAGTTTTGCAATAGCAGGAATACTCGGCGGAATACTTTTTGGCTCTCTTGTATGTAGTTCGCTTCTTTGGATTTTTGGCGAACAAGGCATGTTTGAGTTTTGGTGGCGTATACCGTTCTTACTTGGTGTAGTGATTATAATATTTGGTATATGGATGAGAAAAAATATAGACGATACGCATCTGCATATCGACAGGACACATAATCCTATAATTGAAGCATTAAGCCGCCATAAAAAAGCGCTTCTCTTGTCAATACTACTAACTGCATATATAGGTATTGGATTCCACACACTATTTATCTGGTTTCCTACATATATGTCGACGATAGTAGAACCACATATCAAAGATGCATTGAGATATACGTTTATATCTCTCTTATTTTATCTAGCAGCTATATTTATCGGCGCAAAAACAGCCGACAAGTATGGCGCAAGAACTATTTTTGTATATTCATTGAGTATTTTTATCTTATTTTTATATCCGGCATTTTGGCTTGTAAATAAAGGCGACTTAGTATTGGCAATCTGCACGCAAAGTTTCCTTGCCGTAATCCTCGCCATATCACATGCACTATCACCAATGATAATATCGAGACTATTTCCGACACAGATTAGGGTTAGCGGACTCGGTCTGGGATTCAATATTATGGTGGCGCTCTTTGCCGGAACCGCTCCGTTAGTATCTACTTATCTAATAAAAATAACTAGTGATAAGCTATTCCCTGCATACTACATAGCTCTATTTTCGATAATTGCAATCTTTGCATTTTTGTGGATGGAAAAAGACAAACAATACGGAAAAAATCTATAAAAAGCGTGTATATGGTATTCTAATTGCTATATCTTGATTAAAAATTACTCCAATACGTAAAAGGACAAAATATGTCAGACGGGTCTATGACAGCAGGTGACTTAACAAACGCACTAAAAAGATATATCCATAATCTACGCCGAAGACGAACCTTCCGTATCAAAGCAGGTAGAGATTTTTTTGCGAAAATTTTTCACAGATGTTAGGGTTTTTAATAGCGGAGAAAAAGCATATATTGCATATCTTGAAAGAACATGTGATATTTTGATTACGGATTTAGTAATGGCACAAATGAATGGCATAGAACTATTATCGCTAGTCAGACATATAAAAAAAGAACAAAAAATAGTAGCCATAACCGCTCATGACGAAACGGAATATATGGTTAAACTCATAAATATAGAAGTAGATGCATTCTTGCAAAAACCACTAGACGATAGATTTTTTTTACAGACTTTATACACCCTATGTAAAGAGTTATATGAAGAAAAAAATAACCCAAATATAAAATAATTACAACCGCAAATCCGGCAAACAATATGCACTAAGCTAGACAGATACTACCTAGCTTAAAGGTGCAAAATGCTATCAAATACCATACTAAAAGACCTCAAAAATGAAAGTTCATGTTCTCACTCTGTAGACAAAAATACAAAAACATGTGACAGACCAAAGCCTGGAGCTACAACTGGAGGATGTGCATTTGAAGGTGCACAAATCTCACTATTTCCTTTTGCCGACTCAGCTCATATCGTCCACTCTCCAGCTACATGTCTAAACGCATCTTGGGAGACTAGACAGACTCGAACAAGTTGGGATGGAGTTGATTTTACACAGATGGGGTTTTGTACAGATATAGGACCAAATGACCTGATTTTTGGCGGCGAAAAAAAACTAAAAGCAGGTATTGACTATGTAGTGGAAAACTATCACCCTAAAGGTATTTTTATCTATTCTACATGCGTTACGGCGCTAACAGGGGAAGATATTGACGCAGTTTGCCATGCAAAGGAGGACGAGTACGGTATTCCAATCATACCAGTCCATGCACCAGGATTTGTCGGGAACAAAAATTTCGGCTCAAGATTGGGCGGTGAAGCCGTACTTGAAAATCTAATAGGAAGAAAAGAACCTGAATTTACGACTCCATTCGACATTAATCTAATCGGCGAATACAATGTAACAGGCGATATGTGGCAATACACGCCTCTTTTGAAAAAGCTTGGTATCAGAGTGTTAAGCACGCTTAGCGGCGACGGACGTATCGAATCGATACAGTACGCGCATAGAGCAAAATTAAACGTTATCGTATGCGCAAAAAGCCTTGTAACATTTACTCGCAAAATGAATGAAAAGTATGGAATTCCTTTCGTTTCCGTCTCATTTTACGGCAAAAACGACACCTCGTACGCTCTACGCACAATAGCGAAAGCATTTGGAGATGATGAACTAATCACAAAGACAGAAACTTTGATAGCCGAAGAAGAAGCTAAATTGGAGGAAAAGTTAAAGCCATACAAAGAGGCATTTGACGGCAAGAAGTGTATACTAAATACCGGCGGTAACAAATCATGGTCGGTAGCTTCAGCGCTTCAAGACATCGGCATAAAAGTGGTTGCCACGGCAGTAAACAAAGCTACACCTGATGATATAGACAATGCAAAAGAGCGACTAGGTGATAATGTAGTCCTCATGAAAGTGCCAAGCGTCGAACAAGCTCCACTTATCAAAGAGCATGGCGTCGATATACTGCTTGCAGGAGGACGAAGTCTCTACACTGCTTTAAAAAACAAAATCGCTTTTGTAGATGTTAACCAAGAAAAAAAGGTTAGCTATGGCGGGTACGACGGGCTTGTAAACCTAGCAAAGGATGTGCATTCTGCGCTGTTCAATCCAGTCTTCAAAATAGCTAGCAAGAATGCGCCGTGGGAGAATATTTGAGTTTTTTGAAAAGTATCTACTATATCTGTATATACTCTGTCTAAAATCAACAACGCAACAAAAATTCGGCAAATGATATGCACGCTTATAGCTATATTTTATAGTAGGCGTAATATATGAAACCAATTTCCGTAAACCCTTTTAAACTTTCACAACCGATGGGAGCGACGCTAGCTTTTTTGGGCGTTAAAAACTGCATGCCTCTTATGCATGGAGCACAAGGGTGCGCTAGCTTTACCAAGGTTTTTTTTACTCGACACTTCAATGACCCGATAGCTATACAGACAACTGCAGTAAATGATATTACGGCAGTATTTGACGGCGGAGAATACGGCATAACGACTGCAGTCCAAAACATCACAAAAAAAATCACACCAGATTTGATAGGACTATTTTCTACTGGACTTACAGAGACTAAAGGCGATGACCTAAGAGGTAGTGCTAGTAAGCTAGAAATCCCAAATGTATGGGTTAATACTCCTGATTTCGAGGGAGGATTTGAAAGCGGATGGGCGCTCAGCGTAACGGCAATGATAGAGCAATTATGCGCTGAGCAATCTGATATAAAAAAAGGGAGGGCTACAATACTGCCTCACGTATCAATGAGCCCATTGGATGTTGAAAGACTAAAAGAATTTTTAGAAGATTTTGGATTTTGTGAAGTTTTTGCTCTGCCTGATATTTCTACCTCTCTTGACGGATTTCTAGGCGAAAAACAAGGCGCTATGAGTGCCGGAGGGATTGCCGTAAAAGATATAGAAAACCTATCAAATTCCGAAGTAGTCGTAGCCATAGGCGCTTCTATGCAAAATTCTCTCTCAGCCCTAAAGACAAAAAACCCGAATATAAAAGCAATAACAACATTTTCACTTGGTGGACTAGAGGCTACCGACAATTTTGTAAGTAGCCTATTAGAACTTGGTTACAAGCCGAATGAAAAAATAAAAAGATGGAGAGCTAGACTACAAGACGCCCTACTTGATACGCACTTCAATATAGGTAAGGCAAGGTTCTTGATAGCTCTTGAACCCGACCAAGCCGTCGGAATATCGCAAACACTTTGTGAAGCAGGAGCAAAAATAGAACAAATAGTTGTACCGAACAAATGCGACATTCAAGTTATTTGTGACAAAAATGTAAGTGTTGGTGATATGGAAGATGTGGCAAAAAATACCGCAAACATCGATGCTATCGTAACAAATGAACACGGCAAGCGAATTGCAAGTATAAATCATAAGGTTTTGATTATTAGAGGTTTTCCGATATTCGATACCGTCGGAAGCGCGCTAAAAAGCGACATCTTATATGAAGGTTCTTGCAACATCTTGTTTGAATGTGCAAATGCCTTGGAGCATAGTCATGAATAATGCTTTTTATCGCATTGAAATACTTAGGACAGATTCATTTATAAAAGGAAAAAGTATGAAAGTAGCTTTTGCGACCAAAGATTTGAGTAATATCGACGACCACTTCGGATGGGCAAAACAATTTGCCGTATACGAAATCAAGAAAGACTCCTTTGCATTAGCAGGAATTGTTAAAACACAAGAGGGCATTGACCTGGAAGATGAGAAAATAAACTCAAAAATAGAAGCAATCAAAGATTGCGCAATAGTTTATTGTCAAGCAATAGGGCCTACGGCGGCGGCAAAAGTTATCAAAAATCATATCCATCCAATAAAAGTAGAGAAAGAAATGAGTATTGAAGACACCATAGGCTCTCTACAAAAGATGCTAAACGGCAACCCTCCTCCTTGGATAAAAAGAATAATTATGAAAGAAGAAGGAGTCGACAATGAATGATAGCGCATATTTAAAAGAGTTGATAATGCAAATAAGGGCGCTTGACACCTACGGAGTATGGGAAAAGTTTAGCGATACGGAACTTCTTGAGAGAAAATATATAAAAACAAAAGAGCAATTAAAAGAGATTCCGATTATCGCAGACATCTCAAAAGAAACAATAGGTGACATTAGAATGATTTTACAGGCTCTAGCTCTAGCTTTTGAGAAAAAAACAGGCGTAATGGCGAGCGTATGTTTTGAGATGAGCCACGAAGGTTTCGGCAGAGGTATCGTAACAGCTGAAAAGATAGTACTGGTTGATAAATATTTCAAAGATGCTCATAGGTTTTATTATCCAACGACGGAAAAACTAAGCGAAGACGGCGATAGGCTCTTGATAAAAGCTATAGAGATCTTTGAAAAATTCAAACCTTGTATTTCATAAAATTCAACCAAAAGGATAGCAAATGGGGTTTCTAACAGCAAAGACAAAGGGCGGCGGTGAATGGGTTCAAAAGTTTGTCGAAGAGCTTGATAAGGATAAGTGTATCGCATGCGGGAGATGCTATAAATCCTGTCCGTCATCAGTAATGACACTTGACGAAGAGGAAGATGACGATGGTGAAGAACATAAATTTATGATTTTAGTAAATGCTGAAAACTGTATCGGTTGCGTAGTGTGTTCCAAAGTCTGCCCCAAGGGATGTTTTACACATCATGCAAAAGAGGCGGCATAGAGTTATGCAAAGCTTGAAGTTTTTTATTTTGCTTCGTTTGTTAGTCTTTATATCTACTGGGCTACACTCATCAAAACAAAAAACAGCCTTGCAATTTGTATCCCAAGAAAGGAGATTATAATGAAAATGATAATGGCCGTAATCAACGAAGATAGACTCGGTGAAGTAATCAACGCACTTTTACAGAATAATATTTCCGGAATAACGATTTCAGATACTAGAGGCTTTGGAAATATTCCGCTCAAAACAGAGTTGGATCCAAACTGTCTGAACAAAAAAGTTAAACTTGAAATAGTTGTATCAAATGAGCGCTATAAAAAATTAGCGATGGATATTATCATTGAAAATGCACACGACCTAAATAAAGGCGCAGGTAAGATTTTTGTCTACAACATAGATGAAGTATATCGCATAAGAACCGGTGAAAAGGATGAGGAGGCGTTAAGATGAATCTAAATGATTTTTACAAGATAACCGATGCCGACGAATATTTTGATTTTTTTGGTATCGAATACGATCAAAGACTAATTGACGCCAAAAGATTCCACTTAATGAAAAAGTTTGGAGAACTGATAGAAAAATCAAAAGAGCTTCAAGGGGTAGATAGCGAGCAACTCTTAGGTATGTACAGATTTGCGTTACTAAAAGTCTATAAAGACTTTGAAAATGGCTACAACCCTTCTGCCGCCGAGATTTGGGGGAGTCTCGACAAACCTTCTGCTTGCTTTACGTGTGCTACGCAAGTAGGATGTAGCTCAAATAATTTTGAGACGAGAGAAGTAACTTTTAGTGAGTGCGGCTTAACTCATGCATAAATATAGCTCACCGTCCAAAAAAGATGAAATACTTCCAAAGTATCGATTCGGGCAGAGAGTCAGACTGCTTAAGGACATTAGAAACGACGGAACTTTTCCATTTGCTCCAGTCGGTGCAATACTTATGAAAGCAGGCGAAGAAGGCTACATCAAGGATATGGGTGACTTTTTACAAGTTATCAGAGTATATGAGGTTGAATTTATCAATCATGGAATAGTTTACGGTTGCAGAGAAGAAGAGTTAAATGAGGCCGATGAAGACGACGGCTATGATGAAGTAGCGGAAGAGTTGGCTTGGCTAAAAGAACACAGGGCAAAAAAAGCCCAATCTTGAGAAAGGAGTAAAAACGAGATGGCAAAAGTAAAGTTTATCGGTTTCGGCGCAGAAAAAGAGATTGAAGCCAAAGATGGCGACATTCTTCTTAGGATTGCAAAAGACAACGACGTAAGGATACCTTGTGATTGCGAAGACGGTGAGTGCGGTAGCTGTGCAGTTAGCGTTTCATTCATAAAAGATAGCATACAGACAGAAAGATTGGACTCTCAGGGTAAAGAGCTAAAAGCTCTGATTTCAAAAGCTATTATCAGCATAAAAGATGCCGAGTACTATGAAATGAATGACAAAGTTCCGCCTGTGAGACTAGCGTGCCAATGTATCGTTAGAGACGACATAGTTGTAAAACCGTATAACGGTTAAAAAATTAATTTAGAAATAAGGAGAAAAAATGACAACAAGAGTTGAAATTGCAAATGATTTTCTGGCTATCAACGTTAAACCTGGTGAAACTATACAGGATATAGTAGAAAAAGCAGGCTCAGGTCTTCCTTTTGGTTGTAGGGACGGCGAATGCGGAACTTGCGTAGTTGAGGTACTGCAGGGTATGGAATATCTATCTGATAAAACCGCAAAAGAAGAAAAGGTTTTAAAAGAGGTTGAAGCTACAAATCCGACAAAAAATCTAAGACTTTCTTGCCAAATGAAAGTTGCTAAACCAAACGGACATGTTAGACTAAAATATTAACTGCTTACTTATCAAGACCGCTTTTGCGGTTTTGATTCAATACCGCAACAAGCCCAACAAATCGGAACATAAGTTGCTTTAGAATACTAAAAACAATTTGATGGATTTTGTATGGCAGAGTTTATTCACGATATAAAAATACTATCCAATATGCTGGTAATTAGATTTGCAGAAAACGAATCTTTTTTAAACGTAATAAAAACCCATATTACAAAAAACTTTAGTTCAACTATGAAACTTAGATATTCAACATTTATCTTCCACAGGGATAATGAGTCACTAAGACGAAAAATATTTCTAAACTGGATAAACAACCTTTATCAAAGAAACCCCGAGAGAGAAGATACAAATGTTTTGCAAAAAATGCTTGCAAATGAAAGGCTAACAATTTGCATACAAGTCTTACCAAAAAATAAAATTATTGAAAGCATTAAGATTTTTAGTTACTTTCTCGGCAGTAGAATTCTTTTTAGAGGCGTAGAATCCAATAATCAGTTTTTTAGTTTTGTCAAAACAGCCTTTAGGCATAGTAGTGTCAAGATAAAGCATGACGGCGTTAATCTATATCTTGATATAGGTGAAACAGATGCCTCAGTAGTTGAAAGAGTAAGAAGGCTTTTTGAGCAAAAAATATCCATAGTCGGCAAGAACCATATTTTAATATTTAGTCAAAATGATTTTAATTCTTTTTTTACGAAATTAACAGCCCAGCACGAACGATACTCTTATTTTGGACACAATTATCAAAACTATAGTAATAACCACAAGAGTATAAATGATGAGATTGACAGCATGGCTGATTCAAAAAGACTCGGCAACTCTTTAAATATTCTTGGTTGCGCGGCAAGCGAAGATATATCGACTATCAAAAAGAAATATTTTATACTAGCTAAAGAATATCATCCGGATATGCATCACGGTAAAGACAAGGACGCTATTAGAATTTTGACCGATAAATTTATACAAATTAAAAACGCATACGATTTTATTGTGGAAATAAAATCAAACTGTAGAGAAGTTGCTTAGTTTTGTCGCTTCTTTAAGTTATCTTCTAAATAGTTAAATACCGATTGACCTTTGTTTAAGTATGTAAATTGTAATTTTAAAACCTCTTTTAAAATATATAAAAAACCGTAAAACGGTACGAACCACATAGCGATAAGTTTAGGCAAGCCGATTTTTGCTTCATATTTTTGTACCAAATACATAGCCTGATCTTCGCTTATATTCATTGTTTTATAAAAACCAAACCCAAATGTACTTGCTAGGTTTAGAACTATTCCTAGAGATATTAAATCTTGATACTGTTCGAAAAAATCCATTTAAAACTCTTTTGATGAAATGTAATTATTTATGTTTGACAGATATTCCTCATACGTATAGAACTCTCTAGCATTCGGTAGCTTTCCGCCGCTTGCATTAATATGCCCGCCGCCGCCAAAATAATCCCTCGCAATATCACAAACATTCGCCTTGCCATTTGAACGCAAACTCACATTGCCTTTACCGCTAATATCTAAAACAAAATCAAAATCATCATTGGCTTTTAAAAATGAATTTGCAACAACAGATACATTGCCTAACCCTGTCGTAAAAATACCTTTTTTATCTCTTATCGAAATACTCATCTGATTTTTTCTTTGGCTTAGCAATCCGATAATAAAACTACTCGTCAAATTATCTATTGTATTATTTTCTTTACCGCCACTAAGATACTCTTTGCGAAGCTTATGTACACTATCGTCCAACTCTATATGTTTGTTTTCAAGATTTTCTGCCGCCAAAAAACATAGTGCCTTTTTGAGCAATTCAGCTCTATATTTTGCATGATCGCTTGAAAACATTGTCCTATTTATTTCTTTTGCTTCCAATACGAGCCTCATGAAAACTTTACCAAACTCAAAAAAGTCGTCATTATCAAGCCAAATATCGACAGCATTAACAGAACGCACAAATAACTCAAACTCTTTTTCTATTGCCACGCTAGGAAATCTTGCACAGAAATACTCAAATGTTAATTTTGTAGCTGATTTCTCTATATCAAGCCCATACCATTTATGTGCGCCAGCCTGTTCTTTACCACTAATATGATGGTCTAACAACTTCAACTCAATATCTATACCAAAGTTTGAAAGCTTTTCACACTCTTGTTCTATAAAGTCACACTCTTGAGAAGTTAGATTCAAGTCGGTAATAAGTAATAATACTTGATCATTTTTTTTACAGCTAGTAAATATATCTTGACATATCTGACGGAGCTTAACAGATACTTCAGCTCCATAGTTTGCATTATAAAGTTTTGTATTTTCTATAAATTTTGATGCCACCACATGACACGAATGACCGTCTAAATCAGTATGAGACAGGTGAAAAAGTCTCACTTTTTTTGACCTACAAATAGTTGTGCTTTTGTATTCCTTAGATGCTCAATTGTCTTTACAATCTCTTCAAAACCGACAATGCCTTCTTCGTCTCCAAAAATATCATCAATTGCTTCAAGATAAGCATCTATAGCGTCTTCGAGTTTGTTCTTTTTTACACCGGCAAAATATAATGTTGCTTTTAGTGTATCTTGGAGCATAAAGCTCATCTCTTCTATCGATACTTCTTCTTCAATTTCTTCAATTTCACGCATTGTTATAGCCTTGTTTTTGACCGAATAATACACAATTGGAGCTTGATATGAGATAATATTTGCTAGAATTCCACAAACTTTTTAAAGGTAATTTTATGAACGATTTTAGGGTTTTTACAGGAACCGCAAATAATGAGCTATCACACAATATAGCAAAATACTTAGGCGTAGAGCTTTCTAGCTGTACCGTATCAAAATTTTCAGACGGGGAAATAAGTGTACATATCTCTGAAAGCGTCAGAGGTAAGGATGTTTTTATTATACAGTCCACTTGCGTTCCTGCAAATGATAATATAATGGAACTATTAATACTAACGGATGCTCTACGAAGAAGTTCGGCAAAGTCAATAACTGCCGTAATCCCGTATTTTGGTTATGCTAGGCAAGATAGAAAAGCGGCGCCAAGAGTTCCTATTACCGCTAAACTTGTTGCAAACCTAATAGAGTCGGCAGGAATTAGTAGAGTTATAACAATGGATCTACATGCAGGTCAAATTCAAGGTTTCTTTGATATTCCAGTTGACAACCTTTACGGTACGCCGACTTTTATTGATTATATCACTAAAAAAAATCTGCCAAACCCAATAGTAGCAAGCCCTGATGTAGGGGGTGTCGCCAGAGCTAGGGGTTTTGCCGGAAAAATGGGACTAGATTTGGTTATTGTAGATAAGAGACGAGAAAAAGCAAACTCTTGCGAAGTTATGAACATAATAGGCGATGTAACCGGTAAAGATGTTATTTTAATAGACGACATTATAGATACTGCAGGCACAATAGTCGGCGCCGCAAAAGCTTTAAAAGAAAAAGGTGCAAGATCAGTTATGGCCTGTTGTACCCATGCCGTTCTAAGCGGTCCTGCTATCGATAGAATACAAAACGGACTACTAGATGAACTTGTTGTTACCGATACAATTCCTCTGCATAAAGAGTGCTCCAAGATAACAGTACTGTCCATATCGGGCGTCTTCGGCGAAGTAATCAGCAGGGTTTACCACAATGAAAGTGTCAATAGTTTATTTAGCTAAAAGGAGGAATTGATGGCGTTTGACGATGATGACTTTTTGGATGATGAGGAAGATTTTGACAATGATGATGAGGAAGATTTCAATAACGATGACGACTACTCATATGACGAAGAAGATTATATGTCATTAGACGATGTAGAAGAAGAAGATGACGATTTTTATGAAATGGAAGACGAATAATTAAACTAGAGAGTTAGAACAGATTAGTCTAACTCTACTAATCTCCTTGCCGCTACAACCTTATTTGCAAAACTAGCATCCAAAATACTATCTATCGTCACAGATCTACCAGTCCTTGGTGCATGCACAAATCTATTATCACCTACATATATACCGACATGTGAAGAATTAAGTCTAAAGAAGATCAAGTCGCCTGGTTTTAGTGATTTTAAATCTACAGCCTTTCCCAATGTTCTCATATCCCTAGACCCTCTTGGAAGCTTAATGTCAGCCCCTTCTTTAAAGACATATTTAACAAAACCGCTACAGTCGAAACCTGTAGCCGGAGACGTTCCGCCAAATTTATACTTTGTGCCTATAAGATTTTTCGCTACGATAGCAATTTTGCCAAATACGTTATTTGAAGTATTATTATCTTGATTAGCAACTACACTATTGTCTTTTACTATGACAAAATCCTCTTGATCATAAGCAAATACAGGTGTTGCGGATATTAAATATGTCGTAGCTATAATAGATATTGATTTGATAATTAATTTAACCATGCCCGATTGTACAAAAAATGTTACTATTTGTCAATACCATTTTTGTAAAAAATGCAAGATAATTTCAAAATATTAAAAATTTAAGCTGCTTTTAGTAATATCGAGTACTAATAAATATTTGAAACGAGGTTGTTTTAGTGAAAAAGATTGTATTTGTTTTTCCGATTTTTTATTCTATTTTGTTTGGTTTTAATGATGCCGATGTCAAAAAATTGATAGAAACTAGGCAATGTGAAAAGTGTGATCTATCGGGCGCTGATTTACAAAATGCTTACCTAGAATTTGCCAATCTCAACGGCGCAAATCTAAAAGGCGCAAATCTATCTGAAGCAAATTTACTTGGCGCCGCTTTGGATCAAGCTGATATGTCAGGCGCAAATATGAGCAAGGTAAACATAAAAGGAGCTAGTTTAAAAAGAGCAAATCTATCAAAGACCGATTTTACAGATGCGGATCTATCAGGAGCTGTTTTAAAAGAAGCCACCATGACAGACACCATACTTAAAAATGCAAAAATGCAAGGCGCATATTTAAAAAATGCGAAAATGGAAAATGCCGACTTGGCGAATGCAAACATGGAAAATGCAAATATTGCCGGTGCCAAACTGAAGGATACAAATTTAAAAGAAGCTGATACTGACGGTATATATAAAAACGATACCAGACCAAAGAAAAAGAAAGTTAAAAAAAGTAGGAAAAGTAAGAAAGCGAAGAGTGCAAAAAAACTTCCAGTAAAAAAAAGTAGCAAAACCTATAATAAAACAAAAAATAATAAATAGCCATTTCGATATAAATTAAATTTTGATTTTTTTTCATATTTCCAAAAAATTGGAACACTCAATGCTTGTAAAGTATGCGACTTTAAAGTTTAGAGGGATACATGGGAAAGTTAAATGTTGATAAGGCAAAGGCTATTGAGTTGGTAAAAAAAGATGCTTATGTTTTGGAGGATTTACCTGACGAGTTCAAAAATGATTATGAAGTTGTAAGACTTGCAGTATCGCTAAAACCTTATAGTTTCGGTAGCGCTAGCGAGATGCTTAGAAACAATGCCGAACTAGCGATCATGGCGATAAGTGGCAATCATAACACTATGCGTTATGTAGGCAGACAGTTACAGAACAATATAGGGTTCTTAAAAGATGCTTATGTAGCAAATAAAAAAATTGCCGACTTCATTCAGGATAGGCAGTTGAAAAACCAACTAGAGAGGAGATAGAATTCTATCTCCTGTTTTTTTAGTGTAAAAAATGTCTAACACCAGTTATATACATTGAAAGTCCAAGTTCATCGCAAGCATTTATAACTTCTTCATCCCTCATACTTCCACCTGGTTGAATTACTGCTGATACGCCGACGCTAGCCGCCGCATCTATAGAGTCTCTAAATGGAAAAAATGCTTCAGATGCCAAGACTGAGCCTTTTAGGTCCAATCCCAAATCCTCAGCTTTTCTAACTGCCGCCTTAGCCGCATCAACCCTACTTGTCATGCCCATACCTATTGCCACCATGGCGCTATCTTTGACATAAATTACACAATTGGATTTAGTGAGTGCGGCTACTTTATAAGCTATCTCCAAGTCCTTTAGCTCTCTACTATCGGCTTCTTTACTTGTAACGCATTTCGCATTCTTTATCTCTTCATCCGTAACCCTGTCTTCATCCTGTGCCACAAAGCCGCCCATAATATGTTTGAAATCTATCGGGTCGGCAATATGCGGCAAAAGTTCATTGCCAAGCTCAAAAAGTTTAATTCTCTTTTTTGCTTCAAAAACCTTTACTGCTTCTTCCGTTATTTTTGGCGCCACTAGGACTTCAATATATGTTTTATTGATTTCATTTGCCAATATAGCGTCAACCGTGCCGTTTACAGCTACCACTCCGCCATACGCAGAAATTGGATCGCACTTCAAAGCTTCTATGTAACTCTCAAGCAGACTTCCTTTTAGCGCAAAGCCACATGGATTAGCATGTTTTATAATACTTACTGCCGGTCTAGCGCCAAAATTTGCCGCAAGCTTAACGGCGCCGTTAATATCTGTTAGATTATTAAAACTAGGCTCACCCTTAATAACCCTTAGATTATTTGTGTAAAAATTGCTAAATTCATACAATGCACCTTTTTGATGAGGATTCTCACCATATCTCAGTTCGATGGCTTTTTTACCAACAATAAACTTCTTATCACCGCTATCATTTTTAAATCTTTTATTCATATAGTTTGCAATCATCGCATCGTATGCCGCAGTATGCTCATATGCCTTTATCATCAAATCTCGTCTAAACTCAAGGTCATCGACGCCTTTTTTTAGATATTCAATCACCCTATCATAATCTGTAGGATCCGTAACAATAAGTACGCTTTCGAAATTTTTAGCCGCACTTCTAACCATCGCAGGACCGCCAATATCGATATTTTCGATAATTTCGTCAAAATCATCTGTTCTTTCTATAGTCTCTTTGAATGGATATAGGTTAACGCATACAATATCTATTTTTTTGATGCCGAAATATTTTGCAGTTTTTCTATGCTCTTTATCTTTTCTCTTATGCAAGATTGCCCCATGAACAAAAGGATTTAGGGTTTTAACTCTACCGTCGAACATCTCCGGCATTCCTGTAAAATCACTAATATCCTTTGCTTTTAGTCCTGCTTGTTTTAGCGTAGCCAATGTCCCGCCGGTACTGACAATTTTACACTCCAACTCACTTAGTCTTGCTACAAAAGGTACTATTCCTGCTTTATCAGATACTGATATTAATGCTCTCATTATAAATCCTGCTCTACTATTTTTTTGAAGCTTTCAAAATAAAGCTCATTCAACTCTTCACTGCTTGTCTTAATATCGTCAAGCTCAAAACTATCCGCTGTCACTTCCCCTATTTTTACGACTTTTAACGCAAAAGACGGACAGAAATTTAAAAATTCCTGCTCTTTGTCAGGAGCTACTTCAACGATCACACGCGAAAGGCTCTCAGAAAAATTGTTTACCCCAAACCTCGTAGCACCCTTAAATCCAAGTCCGCTTATAACAGACATTTTGCCAAGAGCCACTGCAATACCACCTATGGAGCAATCTTTCGCACTTGCCAGCAACTCTTTCTCATTTGCATAGATTATCATATCCCAAAGAGTCAGCTCTTTGGACAGATTGACTTCAGGATGAATGCCGCCTACGACGCCGCCAAAGACTTTCATATATAGTGAAGCTCCAAACTCTTCATTTGTGTCACCTATTAGATAGACGCTATTTCCAATAGATTTAAACTCGCTTGTAAGAGCTTTGTTTGCATCGTCCAAAACACCTACCATCGCTATAGCCGGAGTTGGAAACACGCTTACCTTGTCAGTTTCATTATAGAGACTAACATTTCCGCTTACAACCGGAGTGTGAAGCGCGGCACACGCTCTCTTGATACCTTCGCAAGCCATTTTAAACTGCCACATCACCTCTGGATTTTCTGGATTTCCAAAGTTTAGACAATCGGTAATCGCCAACGGTCTAGCGCCGCTTGTAGCTACATTTCTGCCTGATTCCATAACAGCCGCGGTGGCTCCAAGCTCAGGATTTGTGTAGACTTGTCTAGGATTACAATCTACACTCATAGCAATAGCTTTACCTGTTTCTTTTATTCTGATAACACCTGCGTCTGATTTACCTATTTTTGTTAGGGAGTTTGTTTGTACGGTTGAGTCATATTGTTTGTAAATATAGCTTTTATCGGCCACTTCTATATGACTCATGAGAGTTTTGAAAGCAGTTGTATTATCAACTTTTTTGCAGTTTACCAGAGAGTAGTCTTTTATTTCGGTTAAATATTTCGGTTCCGCTATCGGTCTATTGTAGCATGGCGCTTCATCAGTAATTGGTGCAATAGGTAGTTCAGCCGCAAGCTCACCGTGCCACATTAGCTCCATATTGCCAGTAGCAGTTACTTCACCGATGACCGCCACATCTAGATCCCACTTCTCAAAAATGTCTATTATTTCTTGCTCTCTGCCTTTATGTGCACAGATGAGCATTCTCTCTTGTGATTCGCTTAACATCAGCTCGTATGGAGTCATGCCTTTTTCTCGCATCGGAACCTTGTCTAGGTGCATTATCATGCCGCTTCCGGCTCGCGATGCCATCTCAAATGCAGAACTCGTAAGTCCTGCCGCACCCATATCTTGAATACCTACTATCGCACCGGTTTTGAAAACTTCTAGGCACGCCTCAAGAAGCAATTTTTCTGTGAACGGGTCGCCCACTTGCACCGTAGGTCGTTTTGTCTTTGCATCCGCTCCGAAACTGTCACTACTCATCACGGCGCAGCCTAATCCGTCTCTGCCTGTTTTGCTTCCGACATAGATGACCGAATTGCCGATACCTTCTGCATTTCCGTAAAAAATCTCGTCAGTTTTTACAATTCCAAGAGTAAAAGCGTTTACTAGATTATTGCCGTTGTAGCACTCGTCAAATGTAGTCTCGCCGCCAATCATCGGCACGCCCATACAGTTGCCGTAGCTACTAATACCCTCAACCACACCCCTAAGTAAATGCCTATGAAGCGCTCCCATTTTGCTATTTTCAGCGATATTGCCAAACCGTAGACTATTCATATTTGCAACCGGACGTGCGCCCATTGTAAATACGTCTCTCAGGATGCCGCCTACTCCTGTCGCCGCACCTTGAAACGGCTCAATAAAGCTTGGGTGGTTGTGGCTCTCCATTTTAAATACCGCCGCAATTCCACCGCCTATGTCGATGACGCCTGCATTTTCGCCTGGACCTTGTATAACCCAAGGAGCCTCAGTCGGAAAGCCTTTTAGATAGATACGACTAGATTTGTATGAGCAGTGCTCACTCCACATAGCTGAAAAAATACCTATCTCTACTAGGTTTGGTTCACGTTTTAATATAGCTTTGATATGTTCATAATCTTCGGTAGTTAACTTGTGTGATTTGAGGGTTTGTTCGAGGTTTTGCACTTTTGTAATCCTTGCAAAAAGTTTTTGCAAGGATACCCAAAAGGGGCTAAAAAGGCGTAAATAGCCGCTAGATAAACATTATTCTAAAAGTCAAAAATAGGCATTTTTTTGTTACAATCAACAAATAAAAAATATGAGATGATACAATACTGACACTCAATATCGACAATCCAGCCATAGAAAACTACTTTCACTCCAGCACAGATGAGATATTTCGTACATTAGGGGCTATTGCGCTGAACAAAGCTCACCTAGTAGCCACAAATAATACAACACCACAAGCCGCGGTCGAAATCATGCAGGACATAGAGGCGTACCGTAGAGGAGAGCTTAAAACCACACCATACAACGAAGGTATGGATGAGATGATGCAAGAGCTAAAACATAAATATGCAAATCAATAAAAGTGAACGCTTTTTTGATAATCTTTACAATCTTTAGAATGATAGTTAGAACTTCGGCATGAATGAATACTCGGAGCCAAAAAGCCAGAAACCTTTTATGTTTTGAGCATATTTAGCAACATCTTCTTTAATCTCATGAGTTGTTAGAAGCAAAAAACCAGTAGTTTCGTATTCTTTCATGTAACGCTTATACTTTTTTATATCGTCTAACGACAAGAGACTATCTTTAAGTTTAGCAAGCACTTGTCTTTTGTGATATTTATGCTCCAATATAGCATCGATATCGGTAAAATCACTCTTTATTATCTTGGATATAGAGTAATCTTTTAGTGGTATCAAGCGAAGCATTAAAATATGTAAAGTTCTTTATTAAATCCTGCTGTTACTTCCTGTGTGTTTTCTTTAATCAAGCTGGATGAATATGACGGATTGGCTTTTATTTTGTTAGTTGTTCTACGTGACTCATGCACAATTGGTCAAAGATGAGTTCAATAAATTTGACACAATATACTACTTTGTAATATAATATGTAAAATTATTTGTATAAAGGATTGTAAATGGTCGCATACGCTAGAGATGAGATTGTGCCAGCTACGGATTTGGCACGGAATTTTTCGTCAATATTCAAAAGTTTAGTTGATGGTGTGAGAGAAAAAGTCGCGGTTGCAAAAAACAACAAGCTGGAGCTTGTCATGCTACCCATCGCTGAGTATGAGAGAATGAGAGAAGCTCAAGAGCTACTGGAACACATGGAAATCTACAAAATAGTCAAGGAGAGAGAGGCTAATGATACTGGTGTGAGAATCAGTATGGAGGAGATGATGAAAATAGCTGGAATTACCGATGCCGACCTACAAGATTGAATTATTTCCAGAGGCAAAAGATGACATTTTGGAGCTTGATAATAGAGCTAGAGTACTGGTCTTCAAACAACTGAAAAAAATTGAAAGATCTCCAGAGCTAGGCGAACTCCTCGGTAGCAAAGCTGGATATGAGCTCTCAAGATGTCGCAAGATGTATGCGGACAACAAACGAATCAGGATTGTTTACAGAATAATCGAAGACAAAATAATTATCGAAGTAATAGCTATCGGTGAGCGTGATGATATGGCTGTTTACAAAACAGCATCTGATAGGTTGTAGGTGGTAACAAAAACCAACCAACCCGAAGGCTGGCTGGAAAATAGGAGTTTTTGGTTGTGATTATCTCACGCAGTCGAAGAAGTAGTCAGTTTTTGCGATAGTGCTTGTATCGGCATCTAGTTTGTCAAGAACACTGTTCACTATCGTAGCTAGTAGGTGAACGCCACCCTTGTAACCGTGGATAGAGTATCTGTGTAGATGGTGTCTATCAAATATTGGGAAACCTACTCTGATTAGAGGGATTTTTGTATCTCTCTCAAGCTCTTTTCCATAAACATTACCAATCATAAAATCAACTGGCTCAGTAAACAGAAGGCTTCTCATAGCCCATAGGTCTTTGCCTGCCCATACATTTAGGCTATCTTTTGCTGGAGACGCATCAAGCATAGCCCTCATCTCATCAGCCCAGCCCTCTGGAGCGTTGTGGCAAAGTACATGAGTCGGTTCTGCACCCATCTCAAGTAGGAAGCTAACCAGACCAAGGAGGAAGTCTGGATCGCCCCATACTGCGAATTTTTTGCCGTGCATATACGGATAACTGTCTTGCATAGCATCAACCAGTCTACCTCTCTCAACTGAAAGGGACTCAGGAACTGCTTTACCTGTTAGTTTTGAAAGAGCCATTACAAACTCATCTGTGCCTTTTAGACCGATTGGGTTGCTTGTGTGGGCTTCTTGTTTTAGTTTGTTTTTGACATATTTCATAGTCTTTTTCGTAGCATACTTTTGTAAGCTGATTGTAGCTTTTGCTGCGCCACATCCAAGGAGTTCAGCTTGAGTCGTACCACCAGCGAACATTTCGTATTTACCAGCAGGCATATCCCATTGGTCAGATACATCACAAAGTGTAGTTACAGGAACACCAAAAGATGCGGCTATCTCTTTTACCTCTTTTATACTTCCGATATAAGTCTCAAAACCAGGTATTAGGTTGATTTGCTCTTTTTTCTCAGCTGGAATCTCTTTTACTATTTGAGAGATTGTTCCGTACATCATATTGTCATAGCCTGTTATGTGTGAACCAACAAAGCTAGGAGTATTGCAGTACGCTACTGGATAATCCTCAGGAATAGTACCTTTTTCTTTTGCATTACCGATAAAAGCCAAAAGGTCATCACCGATAACTTCTGCCATACATGTTGTCGACATTGCTATCATATCTGGTTTGTACATCTCTTTGCAGTTACCAAGACCGTCTATAACATTGTTAAGACCGCCAAAAACCGCCGCATCTTCTGTCATAGAGTCAGATACACATGGTGTTGGCTCTTTGAAGTGTCTTGTAAAATAGCTTCTAAAGTACGCAACACAACCGTGTGAACCGTGAACATATGGCATAGTGTTTTCAAAACCAAGAGCCGCATAAACAGAGCCAAGTGGTTGGCAAGCTTTTGCAGGGTTGATAGTGATGCACTCTCTTGCAAGATTTTTCTCTCTATAGTCCCAAGACTTTGTCCACTCAGCGATTTCAGCTACTTTATCAGCGCCCTCCATGCCCTCGAACTCTTTTTTGCCTTTTAGGACTTCTTGGTATTCTGGTTGTTGAAACAGCTTTTGACCGTTTACTATCTGTTCTGGATTTTGCATTTTTTATCCCTTTCTAGGCTGAAGCGTCTGTACTTCGCCGAAATTTACTTCGTAACCTTTTAAAAAAGAAGCGTTTTTGGCATTGTCTTGCGAAGGTCCCGCAGACCGTTAGGTCGAGGACAAGCGAGCAAGGTAATGTCAAAAAGGAAGCTTCTGCTTTTTACGATTAAGCTTCCCAAGGAGCCTTAGCCGTTGCCCAAACTGGAGAGTTGATAGCCATATCCATATCTTTTGCAAATATAGCAAAACCATCAAATCCATGATAAGGACCACTATAATCCCAAGAGTGCATTTGTCTAAATGGAAGACCCATTTTTTGGAATACATATTTCTCTTTTACACCAGATGCAACTAGGTCAGGGTTAAGTTTTTTTACAAATGCTTCAAGCTCATATTCATTGACATCGTCATAGATTAGAGTCGTGTTGCTTACTTCGTGTTTTGTTCTCTCATAATCATCATCATGCGCGAACTCATATCCAAGACCGACAACTTCCATACCTAGGTCTTCGTAAGCGCCGATAACGTGTCTAGGTCTGAGACCCCCGACATACAGCATTACTTTTTTGCCTTCTAGTCTCGGTCTGTATTTGTTTACGACAGCCATATACATAGGCTCATATTTTTTGATGACTTCTTCACATTTTGCTTTGATCGTATCGTCAAAATGAGAAGCTATTTTTCGCAAGGATTCAACAGATTTACTCCAACCAAAGAAGTTATACTCTTCCCAGGCAATTCCATACTCTTTTTCCATGTGTCTAGAGATGTAGTTCATAGAGCGGTAGCAGTGAAGCAGATTTAGCTTGACTTTTGGAGTCATAGCCATCTCTTTTAGTGTCGCATCGCCAGACCATTGAGCAACAACTCTAAGACCCATCTCTTCGAGAAGTATTCTAGAAGACCAAGCATCACCACCGATGTTGTAGTCGCCGATAATTGCTACGTCGTACGGAGTTGATACAAAACCTTCAGAGAATTTTGCTACTTTACCTTCTTCAAATATGTGATCTCTAACCATGTCGTTTGCGATATGGTGACCAAGCGACTGAGAAACACCACGGAAACCTTCGCAGTTTACAGGAACGACTGTTTTGCCGCTCTCTTTTTCGTACATTGACGAAGTTTTGTTGATGTCATCACCGATAAGACCGATCGGGCACTCAGACTGAACTGTGATACCGTGATTTAGTGGGAAAAGCGTGTCGATCTCTTTGAACGCACCTGCAAGTTTCTTATCGCCACCAAAAACGATGTCTTTTTCTTGGAAATCGGTAGAAAAGTTCATAGTTACAAAAGTGTCAACACCTGTCGTACCTATATAATAGTTTCTTCTCCCTGCTCTTGAATATTGACCACATCCGATAGGACCATGACTAATATGAATCATATCTTTGATAGGACCCCATACAACACCTTTAGAACCTGCATAAGCACAGCCTCGCTGAGACATTACGCCAGGAACGGTTTTTTTGTTTGATGTCACGCCGCCGCATGTTTTTGTCTCATCATCAGGAGAGCCAACACCTAGATGCTTGGCTCTTTGTTTTTTCATTTTTTCAGGATAAGAGTTTAGTACTTCTTCAACTACACTCTTCATCTCTGTTACTAGATTTTCCGGTCCCATAATCGACCCCTTTCAGTATATGATTTATTTGTATGAAACTTCAACAGTGACTTGCTCTCTACCGTCAAAAAACTTAGCCACTTCTAAAGCTTCTGCGTCAGAGTCATTATTTTTTACAAGTTGGCTCAATTGGTACTTGTTTGTAAATATCATATATTTTGGGTCTTTGCTTGGGTTTTCAAACTCAAAATACTGAACAAGCCCTTTTGCTAGTAATGTGCCGGTATTTGTCAAAGTTTTGTACTCGCTATTGCCGGAGTAAAGTTTAATAGAAGCCACTTTTCCTAGGCTATCACTTGTCATTTCTGTTAGTTTTTCGATTACTGCGCTGTCTGGAACTTTGTTACCCATTGATGCAGGGAAGTGCATACTCATTGAAAACATTTTTTTCTCCTTGTTATTATTTTAATTTTACAGTATCACTTTGTCGAACCAAGTCCGACAAAGCTCCTAAAGTACCAGCCAAGGCTGGCGTTAAATTTCTGTTTTTTTGTCAAAAATTACGCTTGAGCTTTTTTACCGATGTTTGCCTCATCAGCCGCTTCTTCGATACCAAATTCCATAAGTAGTGCCTCAAGGTCATCCATTGGAAGTGGAGTTGGGATTACTTTTAGGTCGTTTGCTATAATTTTTCTAGCTAGTTCTTTGTACTCGCAAGCTTGGTTAGAAGTCTCAGCGTACTCAACAACCGTCATTCTTCTAAGCTCAGCGTGTTGAACGATGTTGTTTCTCGGTACGAAGTGAATCATCTGTGTGCCAAGTCTCTCAGCCAAAGCAACAGCTAGGTCGTACTCTTTGTCAGTCATACGAGCGTTACAGATAAGACCAGCAAGTCTAACACCACCGGTGTTTGCGTACTTTAAAATACCTTTAGAGATATTGTTAGCCGCAAACATCGCCATCATTTCGCCTGACATTACGATGTAGATTTCTTGAGCTTTACCTTCACGGATTGGCATAGCAAATCCACCGCAAACAACGTCACCAAGAACGTCGTAAGATACGAAATCTAGGTCATCAGAGTAAGCACCATTTTCTTCTAGGAAGTTGATAGCCGTGATAACACCACGTCCGGCACAACCAACGCCTGGCTCAGGACCGCCTGATTCTGTACATTTTATCCAGCCGCCTGTATTTTGTGTTTCATCTGGATTGAAGATTCCAGCTCCACCTTTACAAACATCATCAAGCTCTAGGTCTTCTACTGTTCCAGCTTTTGCGGCCATTTCCATAATTGTTGATTGAGCTTTTTCATGCAAGATAAGTCTTGTAGAGTCAGCTTTTGGGTCGCATCCTACGATTAGAATTTTTTTACCAAAATAATAAGCCATCGCCGCAAGCGTGTTTTGGCTTGTTGTTGATTTACCGATTCCACCTTTTCCATAAAAGGCGATTTGTCTTAGTTCTGCCATTTTGTTCTCCTTGGATTTTATTGCGATTAAGAATCTGCATTTCAAATGCCGTAGAAATCAAACAACGTCTAAAAGCCCTATCTATAAGGCTTATAAGGTTTTATACAGTGTAATTAATTGTTTCTGCAAGTTTATTTTTGTCTAATTTTGAAGCATTTTGGTTATATTTTTTGTACAAAAAATAAACCTTATCTACAAACTAATTACAAAATTGTAAGTATTGTTAGAAAGTTAAGAGACTATTTAGAGATCAGCGGAAGTATTATCTTGAATTCGGCGCCGTCTACCGTATTGCTAACGCTTATTTTGCCATTCATTTTTTCTACTATAGTCTTAGCTAGAGACAAGCCGATACCGGTTCCTTTATCACCCTTTGTACTAACAAAAGAATCAAAAACGGTATAAAGAATAGCCTCCGGTATCCCTCCGGCATTATCTCTTATAGTCAGCTCAATTGTATTTTCAACCGATTCTACGCAAATACTAATATTACGATTTTTTGCACTTTTTGATCCAAATGCATCCCTTGCATTATTGAGAATATTGAGCACAACCTGTTTAAACTCACTAGAATATCCAAGTGCAAGCAGTGTCTCATCCCCTGTAAGATTAACGATTATTTTGTCTTTTAGTAACTGCCCTTCCATGAGTCCAACTACTGAAGCTATCACTTTAATAATTGAAAAACTAGTTTTTTCCTTTGAAGGTTTGTAAAAATCTCTAAAATCATCCATTGTCTGCACCATGAACGATATTTGTTTATTGACACTCTTAATATGCTCTTTTATCGCTTTTTCATCCAATTCGCCGTCTTCAAAATCACTCTCCAGCATCTGGGTAAGTAGCGATATTGTATTTATAGGCTGTTTCCACTGATGAGATATAACCCCTATCATACTACCTAGTTCTGCAAGTTTTGTTTGTTGAATTAACAATGCCTGATTGGCTTCTTTTTCTTTTTGAAGTCTTTTTAGCTCCGTAATATCTCTGCACATCATAAATATCTCTTTTGCGCCAGATCTGCGGAGCAAAAACATTACGACTTCCAACATAACTTCGGTTTTATTTTTTGTTAGACAGCACCACTCAAACCGATGTTGTTTATCAAATAAAACATCATCAAATACCTCTTCTATCGCTTCAAAGCTAGATCTATTCAAATGCGGTTGAATTGCCGGCGAAATTTCAGACATAGCACGACCTATAAGCTCGCTATGGTTATAACCCAATATTGTACCTCCGGCTTTGTTACACATCATAAATCTGCCGTTTTCATTAAGCATCAAGATGCCCTCGCTAGAGTTTTCAAATAACGCCGAAAATATATTTTCACTAGCCAACCTTCTGGAAAGCTCCGCATTTACTTGCTCTTGCAATTGTTTAGACATTAAAGACATCTGAAATTTTGTATCAATCAAACCTGTAGTCAATCGTCTATTTTTGACAAAAAGATATACAATTACTAGCGCCGTAATACCAAAATAAATAAACTCAACCTTCAAGTGCTCTCCTATATTTAGCACTATTTTAGCCAAGAGTTTTTAAATTGATAACTCTAAAAAATTAAGCCTTTTTTACTAGTTTATATATCACTTTTGACGGGTCTATGACAACCAGCATCTCTCTATCAATCTGTCCAACTTCAGGTTTTACAATCATATCGCCTAGCAATTCGGTGCCTCCTACGATAGAGTCCAACTTGTCGACCCTATGAAGCGGAACTTCCGGAATCTCTCCTAGTTCGTTCACCAGTATTCCGTATTGTTTTGGCATATTTTCAATGTGCTCTAGCCTAACAATCACTATCTGATCATCTTCATGAACATCTTTATGATTCAAGCCCAACTCACCCCTGAGCGTTATCACATCTATCGTTCTACCGTTATAATTGGTTCTACCGAGCAACATCTTGTTTGCGCCAGGAACAGCCGTAAGACCTTTAACCGAAATCGCTTCAAGAATATTCTCAGCCCTGACCCCAAGCCATTTATCATCTATAAAAAATGTCGCTATCTCTATAAACTCTTCATGCTCTAAATTATGAGAGACACTTGTCGACTTGTCGCGTTTTTTCTGTTGTATATTTAGCGACTCGCTATGCTGACCAAGATATATAAATACGATAGCAACGACATCGTTTTTGTATGAATCATTATCGCTTTTATACTCTCTATATCCACCTGAGCATCTAGAGCCTACCGCAAAATAGCTTCCGTCAAAAAGAATAATATTTGCAAATCCAATACCGTTTTGTAATTTAAAAAATTCATCATCGATATTCAAACGCGCCCCTGTTTGATATTTTTTATTAGTTGACGAAATTATATTTTTATTTTTATCGGCAAATACACCGAAGCAATTATCCAATACATCTCCCTTTTCATCCTTCGGTAGTGCATCCAAAAGCATCGCCTCAAACTGAGGAGTCGAATCAAAAACAACACCTATCCCGCCTACAACTTCCGAAAAGTCCGGGGATAATATACTAGCTCCGTAAATATAAGTTTCAACCCCATTATATAGAGGCGATTTTACGAAACTTGATACCGAATACACTGACGTATCACTGTTTTGCAAAACTTGTTTGATATATTCATCATTTAGTACCTTGCCGACAAAATGTTCATCTGAATGCTTAGATAGTGCAAGAATTTTTCCATTTTTATCAAAAATGAATAGGTTTGTATAAACTGTATACAGAGCGTTTATGTACGACAATATTGACGAAATTTTTACCATGTCTTCTTTTTCTATGACGTCTTTTGACAATATCTCCCTAAAAATACTAGTCAAAGCCCACCATCTACAGTCGTTTGCTCTCTCATATAGATTTCTATCCATTATATCTATTGCCAAAGTAGCTTGAAAAGACGCATCAGACAAAATTGAAGACACAACGGTTTCGTGCAGATTACCTATAGAACTTTCAAATACGGCTTTTGTCTTAGCTCCGGTAGCGCTTATTTCCCAAAGTAAAGCTTTTGAGAATGAAGCGCTTTGAGCTTTTTTGGAACTAGACTGCCTGACATTTCCGTTCCATACCGTCCTCTCAAGCTCTTTTTGTATTAATTCTGCTTGCAAGGGTATCTCTCGAAGATCATTTGAAAAAAGAGTAGGATTACTCATAACGGCGCTTAAAACTGATTCATTTACGCCATGTAAAGAATCGGAATCTTGTAAATCAAAAGCATGTTCCAAAGCTATCATGGCATGACCGTACCAACCAAGCCCAAAATAACCTTGATACCCCTTTGTAGCGCAAGTTGTAGCTATATAATTTCTACCTGCAAATTTTGTAATTTTATAGTCTTCATTAATAGCCATATCAATTTTCGCGCCTATAGGTAGTTGATATTTATCGCTTGAAGCTATAATCCGACCGGTAGTATCCAGAATACAAAGAGCCAACCACTCGTTGCCTTCTTGTAGTTTAGAAAAAATTCTTTCCATTTCATCTTCAAATTTAAAACAAAGACACAAAACGCCAAGAGCTTCAGATGGTTCATTTTCACTACAAACCCTGTAAGAATATACCAAAGACTGCTCAAAATCAGGAAGAAAATCAATCTTATCCAATGTTTCAACATATTCAGACGATGTCTGTATAGATTCTTCAAGCAGTCTATGTGTAGTACGTTTGACATCGCACCTATCGTCTAGTCGAACTATCATATCCCCATTTGTATTGAACAAAACAATATCAAAGTAAACGGAGTATTTTTCTACATACTCTCTAAATCTTGCCTTGATAGCATTCTTTTCTCTTGTCATCTCATCACAATCGGTTCCTGCGGCGTATCTTCTGGTATTCATATGCGGCTCACAAACAGGCGGAGCCAGAACTGTTCTAATATCATTATCCGTAGCAAGAAAACCTATATCTGCCGTTCTCTCAAATAGATTTCTTATCAAAATATCAACTGCTACACTAGCTTTAGAATTGATTTCGCTTGATAATTTCTTGATTGTCTCTTTTGCCAAATTATCCAAAAGTTTTGAACTTAGTGTTGCAAAACCGTCTTTTGTTTTACTCATATCGGTTCCGGTGCCGCTCATCTGCCCCAACAAGGTCAACATTTCCCATCTGTCGCCTAGTGCATTTAAAATTCTAGAGTAATCGCCGACTTTTTGCATATACCGTATCAGATAAGACGTTTCTCTGTTTGTCAAATCACATTTAGCTCCCTCTGCCATATCACCACACCCTTTATGTTTTTTTATAAGTTTAACTGAAAAAAATGGGGTTTCTTATAGCTAGTATGTTTAAAAATTAATCACACTATTTTTAATTTATGAGTTATTTATAGCCAATATTTACAATTTTGATGTTTATTGTATAAAACTACAATAGAAAATAGAGTCCTGCGAGCCAAATAAAAAAGAAAATAATAGTCCAGTAGATTTTTATAGACGACTTCGCCCAACTATCAGGAGAGATGACAAGTATCCTAGCTATCGGAAAATTCGGTAAATTTGCAGGAATCAGAGCAAAACCACCTGCCAATGCGCCAATAACGACTGAAATAGCCAAAAAATCACCATGTAATCCAAATGCCGGAGAGGCAATAGCCGCAGTCATTACGAGTTTTGAGGCCAAAGCATTATCGGCAAAATGGCTTATAAACGCCGATAAATAAAATAAAACAAGCCCTAAAACAAGCGTCGAAACACCGGTAGGAATCATAGTAACGGCAAGCCAAGCCACAAACTCCCCTGCCTCAGAACCTATAATTTCAAGCGAAACCAAAAGCATCCCAAGCGCCCAAGCGCCAAAACGTCCGTGGAATCCTTTTGCATTTATAGTAGCAATCAACCCGACTGCGACATTTAGGCATATTACAAATATCGAATCGTATGCAATAATATTTCCCAAAACAATACCGATAAGAATCGGTAATTGATAACCTATGGATAATTTTATGCGCTCGTCCATTACGGAGCGTTCGTCCAAAAGAGTCGATATTTTGATCGTCATCAAAAACGCATAAATTGCCGCCGGTATACCTATAAATAACAATAAAGTTCCTATATTCCAGCCTAGCTTTTCTTGCAATAGCGACCACACAATCAAAATCGGCGGCGCCGCAAACGGAAATAGACCATTCCCGAGACTAAGAGCCGCCGCAAATCTAGTTGCAAAATCAGCTTTTTTTTCTTCCAAAATCCGCTCTTTAAAATACTCGCACACAAACACGCTAGCCGCCGCTCCCGTTAGTGAGCTAAGAAGCGCACCGGTAAAGACGGCGATTTGTACACCAAAAGCTCTTTCAATAAAAGCCATTATCGGGATTACTTTTTTGATAGCCATATTTGCGGCGCTCATAATACCTACAAGCGCTAATGCACCGGCTATCGGTAAATGTATATGCGGAGCATGCTCTCTTTGGGTCATACAAATAAAGAAAATAATACCTATCAGCACCCCTGCCAACTCACCCTCTTCACTTACAGAGTGCAACCACTTTAACGACGGATGTGTTGACCACCAAGACGGAGCACGAGATGTCAAAAATAGCTCAGTTTTGGCAAAACCGTTCATAAAAAGCACGGCCGACAAGACAGCTAGAGCGCCTATAATAATTTGACTCTCACCCAGCAAAACCGAAGTAATATATGAAGATAGAGCCATAAAACCTAACCAAGACTCTACAAATGCTTCTTTTAGTATATGCTTAGTTTCCGACCTATCCATAGTTAAACCCTTTAAAGACTAAATACCTATCTTTTCTTCTATCTCGAAATATCTTTCGACTTTCGACTCTAGTATTTTTTTGGTATCTTCTAGCTCTTTTGCTAGTGTGGAGAGTCCTATTTTTTGATATACCTCAGGGTTTGAAAGCCCCTCTTCGATCTCTTTTATTTTTAATTCTAATGCGTCTATTTCGGTCGGCAATTTTTCATAATCTAGCTTATCTTTATATGTCAGTTTCTTCTGGATTTCCGTCTTAGTTTGCCTATTTTGCTCTGGTAATGTTTTGTCAAATTCATTTGCTATCGCATCTAACTCCGTCATCTCTTTTTCATTTTCCAGATACTCGGTATATGACTCATAGCTCTCTTCGATAACTCCAGCACCCTTAAAAACAAGCAATTTGCCTGCCATCTTGTCCACAAAATACCTATCATGGCTTACAAATATGACGCATCCGTCAAAATTTCGTATATATTCCTCAAGTATATTTATCGTCGGAATATCTAGGTCATTTGTCGGCTCGTCCAGAATGAGACAGTCAACCTTTTTCGTAAATAACAAAGCTAGAGCTACACGGTTTTTCTCGCCGCCGCTTAAAATTCCTATCTTTTTATCCAGATACTCCTTTGGAAATAAGAAGTTTTTGAGATAACCGAATACATGATAATTTTTACCTTGGACATCAACTCTATCACCGCCGTTTGGACAAAAAGTTTCCATAATATTTTTGTCATCTTCTAGGTGTGTCCTAGATTGGTCAAAGTAACCTATCGTAAAATCACCTTGCTTTATCTTGCCGCCACTTAGCGCTACCTCACCCAGAAGGGCTTTGATAAGCGTTGATTTTCCGGCTCCGTTTTTGCCGACGATTGCGATTCTGTCTTTTTGCAAAATCCTGAGATTGAAGTTTTTTACCAGTTCTCGCTCACCAAATTTTATCGATATGTTTTCTAGCTCAAACATCTGTTTTTGCTTGTTTTGTTGTTGTCCAGAGTTGAAATGCTTTCTCTCTCGTTCTAACTCTAGCTTTATTTTTCGTATTGCAGAAGGGTTTTTCTTCGCTTGTTCTCTGAGTGCAAATACTCTTTGTTTTCTACCTTCGTTTCGTTTTAGCCTTGCTTTCACACCACGTCTGAGCCACTCTTCTTCGCCTTTTAGTATTTTTAGCAGATTTTCATGTTCTTTTGCCATATTACTTAGAAGCATCTCTTTTTGTGTCAGATAGTCGACATAACCGCCGCTGAAATTGTAATTTTTGCCGTTGTCTATCTCTACCGTACGAGTCGCCACGCGGTCGATGAAATATCTATCATGTGATATAAATATCATCGTGAACTTTTCAGCCAAAATCAGCTCTTCCAAAAACTCCACGCTTGACGCATCAAGATGGTTTGTAGGCTCATCAAGAAGCAGAATATCTGGTTTTTTGAGAAGTAGTATCGCCAGCGCCACACGTCTTTGCTCGCCACCGCTCAAAGACATTATGTGTGAGTCTTGCAACTCTTCCAAAAACAACTCTTTTACGGCTCGCTTGATTTTATCATCCAGATTCCACGCATTGTGAGCATCCAAATATGTAGACAGTGACGACAACTGATCGTGAAGCTCTTTATCTTCGTGGTTATCAGCCATCTTGGCTATCGTCTCGTCGTATGCTAATTTGATAGCTTTTAGCTCTTTTAACCCCTCTTCTATCGACTCCCTAACGGTTAGTCCAGCTGTAAATTTCGGTTCTTGCATCAGCATTTCTATTTTGAGACCGTTTTGGATGATGATTCGTCCCTCATCCACCTCAACCGAGCCTTCGATGATTTTTATCAGGGTTGATTTGCCGCTTCCGTTTTTGCCTATGAGGGATACTCTCTCGCCTGTATCCAGAGTAAAATCAACCCCTTGTAGGACTTTTTGCGCCGAGTAATTTTTGTGGATGTTTGATAAATCTATAAGTGCCATATTTTCTTTTTCGTTTTTGGCGGCATATTAGCATAAAAGGGTTGACGACGGGGTGACTGCTACTTTCCTTTTTTCAGCATTTTTGCCGTCTCGTCAATATACTCGACAAAATCCCTCTCGACTTTTGAGAGTTCGCCTTTTGTGGTGTCTTTGTATTTTTCATACTCGTCGTGCGCTTTTTGCATAGCCTGTTCATGGCTGATTTTGCCTGCATCTTTTAGTGTATCTTTGCCCGTCATCCTCAGGAAATCATCCAGCCTCGATATCCAATCACTCATATACATAGGAGTTTTGTTCATCGCTTGTATTTCCGCTACCTCAATATAAGCTGTCACGATGCGGTTAAGCATATTTAGCTCGTTTTCGTCCAGATAGTTTTTGGCTATCTCGGCTTCTTGCGCGCTTGGTTTTACACCTTTGAAGCTTGTGAGTCCCAGTTTGGCTTGCTACTGTCAGCCCTTTGAAAGACTATCTCCGCGGCTGTATTGCCATGAACTGCCCAGTGCATCTTGTTTTGCACGGTTTGGAAAAACAGTATAGACGATTGCGACTTCGGGTCGTAGTCTATGCTAGTGGCGTAAATATCCAGCACTTTTCGCCAAAATACCTTCTCACTGCTTCTGATGTCCCTTATACGGGCAAGTAGCTCTTCAAAGTAGTTGCCACCGCCTGCGTTTTTGAGCAGTTCGTCATTCATTGCAAAGCCCTTGACGATATACTCTCGTAGCCTCGCCGTAGCCCACTGGCGAAACTTCGTACCCTGCAATGATTTGACACGGTAGCCGACGGAGATGATGACATCTAGGTTGTAATACTTGACAGGTTTGTCTGAATTTGCAATGTGCAAATTTTGCACATTGCTTTTTTCATCAAGCTCGTTTTCACTGAAGATATTACGGAGATGCTTAGTTATGACCGTTCTATCTCTTTGAAATAGTTCTGACATCTGCTCTTGCGTCAGCCAAACAGTCTCGTTTTCGAGTCTTGTCTCTATCTTTGTCTTGCCATCTTCGGTTTGGTAGATGAGAAACTGAGAGGATAAAGTATTCATATAGCATTGCCATTTAGAAAATCAAGAAGTCTCTGCGTTAGATTTTCTACGGCAACATGATTTTTGGCAATGATTAAATCAAAAATCTCTTCTTGTGATTTAAGTTTGTTTCGCAAAAACATTTTGTATATTTTTTTATCATCTTCTTTTCCTTGAAGCTTATATTGTTGCAGTTGCGCAACTGAAAAAGACCCAAAATCGCCACTTTTGTAGTAACCATAAAACTCTTTTTCTACGCTTTCAAAAGGTAAAAACAAAACATCAGAATTGCTACTAAAGCGATTAACCCCACTTTGATCTCCATCCAAAACAGTTACAACCTGACTTTCTCCAAAAAACTTTTTTGTCTTATTATGTGTCATGAGCTGTACTACGCTATTCGCTGTGCCGATTGGCAGTAGTAAAAATTTAGTTTTTATTTCCTTACCGTGAATGAGATGCTGAAGAAAATCTTTTTCAACCTCATCTTCAACCAAAATATATTTGTCATAGCCCTCAAAACCGTACATTTCAGATTTGATATAAGCGTATGATTTAGGTTCGATAGAGCAAATTCTGTTATCGTCTATCTCCATATACTTCAGCTCATCTGTAGCCAAAGTTTTCATCAAGGCTAGTGAATGGGTGCTAAACAAAAGCGTAAAAGCGTATTGATGACTTAATTCTCGAAGCTTTTTAATTAGCCTTACTTGCGCCATTGCATCAAGTGAGATGTCTATTTCGTCTACGGCAATTAGCTTCAAGCCCTTTTGGATGAGCTTATATATATTGACAATAAAATACTCTCCTGAACTAAAGTAGTCTTCTCGGATATAATAGTGATTTTCCAACTCTATAGCGTAATACTTATCTTGCCTGATTTGTATCTCCACAAGCTTATCAAAACGATTTGAATCATAAACATATCTTAAAATCTCAACGAGCTCATCAGGAGTCTTGACCTGCCTAGACACAATCGCCGTTCGTATATCATCATCAACATTTCCAAGCCTCTGAAAATGTTTGAAACGCTCACCAAAAGGAATCGGCAGCTCAACGCTTATCTGATTGGTAATTTCCTTATCTATGTTGCCCTTAAAATCAAGTGTTTCAAGCTTGTCATTAAACGAAAAAAGATACTTTTTGCCATCATCTATTGTGTACTCAACGGTACTATCTTTGTTGAAAATATATTTATTCGATGTATTGTGAAAAGTGGTTGATGTGCATAGATTGCTAATTGCTTTAAATAGCAGTGTCTTGCCGGTGCCATTTTTGCCGACAAGTGCGTATATTCCATTGTTTGACAAATCTATTTCAAACAAAAGCTCTTCTATATGCTGAATCTTCTGAATACTAATATTCAGTTTAAACATTTGCAATGTCTCTGTGCATAAACGAATTCACTACAAAATTACCATATTTACATCTAAGCTTATCCATATAATAAGGGTCGATAGAGTTGATATGGCTCAGTGTACCTGACACTTTATCAAGATTGGATTGGAATTTTTTTTCAAAAAAGTTTTTAAATTTATCTTTATCATTTATATAAAAGTGTAGCAGTACTTCTATTTCTTTTTTAACGCTAGAATCAAGCGTAATAAATCCCTGATGCGTCAAAGATAAACCAAGAAGTAGTATTTTTCCACGAGCTTTAGAGTGATATTTTGTCTTATCGCAATTGAGTTCTATACCTTTGTATCCAAGAAGTGTAAAAAATGCAGGTAATTCATCATATAGAGTCTCAAGCCTATCTCGGCTCTCACATGAAAAAATAAAATCATCTGAGTACCTTGTAAATACTATCCCTTTTTCAGTGCAAATCTTTTCTATCGCATTGTCAAGATTGCACAAATAAATATTACTCAAAACTGGAGATGAAGGTGCCCCAATGGGCAGCAGGCTGTTGAATGTGACAATATTCATAATACTATTAATACTGTCAGCTATGCTAGATTCTTCAAGTAAGGCGTTAGATTTTTGTTGCAATATTTGAGTTTTGAGTTTATCAACACTTATGCTAGAAAAAAACGATTTAATGTCTGTAGTAAGTATGTGTGGTGCATCTTTGTGCGGCTTGATAGCATCAACGGCATTTACGCCTTTTCTGTATGCAAAAGCAACTCGTTCATTTATTGGCATGGACTCAAACATAAATAGATTTAAAAAGCGTTGATAGTTCTTGATTTTAGCAGATGGTGAATATGTGTTTTTGCTATAAAAAATAGATGTGTACTCACTAGATACATCTATGGTTAGAAAATCATTAAAGGAGTATTTTTTGTGAAAATAGGTCTCGAAAGCTTGCTGGAGCGTAGGTTTCATAGTGCCTCGCTTTTTACAAAGGGGGCAGTGCCCCGATGTATGTAAATAATGCACCTTAGAGGATTAAGCATAATGACCGAAGATGCTTCTAGTCGCCTAATCATGAGAAAGATTATATAGAACAAATTCTTAAGCATTGCAACCCACCCTTAAAGCTTTATTTAGCAACAATGTCTTAGATGGACTTAGTCTGTTTTTCAATTCCAACTACTACCTACATGACAGTTATTAGCTCATTCGCACAGCATTATACATTCATCTACTTTTCACTTGCAAGTATATTAGCAACTTAAAATTGAAGTAATATTTTATAATCTGACAAAATGAGTTTAAAAAGAGCATAAGGTTAAAATGTAAACAGTCACCCCAACTTCCCCATAATCTCAAAAGATGATTTGTCCATCCTCGAAAACGCAAACCATTTTTTGCCCAAATCCTTTAGACTCGCGCCTATGTGATACACCTCGTCATCAATAAGCAAAAACCTATCGTGCGATAGCTCAAACTGCCTCACCTCTATATTTGGATATTGGGTATTATGTTTGGCAAGGTCTAGCTCAAGAGCCTTTGTGATTGTCTTGGTGTATATGGTGGCTGTGCATTTGGTATCTCTTTTGGATAGTAGTGTCAGTATGCTTTCATCTATGTAGTTGTCTATCAAGACGATAGATTTTTTGGCACTTTTGACGAGGTCGCAGACGAACACATAGGCGTCAAACATCTGCCCATCATAGAAAATACCCTGAGCAGGTTTGACATCCCCGCTCTCTATAGCGTCAAAGATTTTGTTGAAATTATCATCGTGTTTTAGTAGTTTTTGTTCTATCGCATCAAACTTTTGGAATATCAGAGAGTTGGAGGATATGAACTTTCGCATATTGACGAACGAGTCGATGATTTTTATGCTAGTTTCTATTGCTCTGTCGCTATTCAAAACTGCGCTTAGCATTGATACACCATGCTCGGTAAAAGCGTACGGTAAGTACCTTCTGCCACCATGCTCACTTGAGGTCACAATTTGTGACCTCAAGTTCTGAAACTCATCCTCGGTTAGCTGAAATCTAAACCTCTCGGGAAATCTAGCTATATTTCTTTTAACAGCTTGATTAAATACTTTTGTTTCCACGCGATACAAATGGGCTAAATCACTATCTAGCATCACCTGCAAGCTTCTGACGGTAAAAATCCTACTCTGAATATTTGCCCCGTCCCAATCGCTTTGTTTTTGCTCTGGGTCTATGATTTGAGTGTGAGTATCTGATTTGGAGTGTGCCATTCATCCCTCAATTTTATAACTTGAGGGTATATTAGCGAAGAAGCGATGAATAATTGTTTCGTAAAGTATTACTTTTTCAGCTCAACGACTATCAAGCCTCTGAAATCGCCAGCGTTATATCCGACAGCCTTATCGTTCGGATATTTTTTTGCCAGTTCGGATTTTACGGCTTCGCTCATTTTGGCAGTATCGCCGTGACACACCAAACACATACCGACCACATACATAGGCTCGTAGTATCTCGAACCGCCTGTTTTTTCATCTTTTAGTACTAGGTATTTCGGCGCTTCGGCTTCATTTTTGTATTTTGCATATTCATTTAGCGCTTTTGAATCCAGTTCATCAGGCAAATTTAGAGAATTTCTGTTTTTAAAAGATACACGCCTAACCACGGCCTCGTTTTCTTCGGCTATTCTTTTTGTTAAAGGCATCGCGCTATCAGAGCAAAATACCAAAGCTCCAGCCGGACCATCTGTTTGGAGTTTTTGCTTTAACAAGCCTCCAAGCGTTTTCTTGAGATTGATGGCAACTGTTTTCGACTTGTTCAAGTCATCGTCTTTTGACATATCGGCGGCAATCAATACATAAGGCGCCAAGAACAAACTCAAAAGTAAAAGTAATTTTTTTGTCATAAACCCACCTTTATTATTTGCAAAATCTATCTATAAGCCCTGCAATCTCTTTTGGATTAGTCTTTGATATAAACGCATCGGCACCGAGACTTTCAGCCATGTCTTTATTGGAGCTACCGCTCATGGAAGAGTTGACGGCTATAGCGATATGCGAATATTTATCACCGCTCGTTCTTAATTTCTTTATTACTTCAAATCCTGACACTTCAGGCATTTCCAGATCGGTTATGATAAGACCTACGCCTTTTAAATCGTCATCATCCAAACTGTCTATATAATCCAATAAAACCTTACCGTTTTCAAATATTCTATAATTAACGGCGACTTTTTCAAGTGTCTTGTCTATCATTTTTTGTGCCGTAGGAGAGTCTTCCGCCACCAAAACAGACCTTGAATGTTCTATTCTTTCTAACATTTCAACTTCATTATCAAGATCTTCTTCCAAAAACGGAAAAACTTCTGAAATCATTTTTTCTATATCGACTATCTGAACCAAATCGCCGTTTTCATATCTAGTATGATTATTTGTTTTGCTTTTTTTGCCATCCGAGGATGTTTTGATAGCAGGGCTTATATCGCTCCAATGTTTGGTCAAAATTCTATCGGCTTCATAAATACGAATACCGATAGTCACGCCTGAAAAGTCGCAAAGCATAATTTGCGAATCATGAGGGTTGAGGGCATATTGTGATAAATCTGCATTTGGATTTTTGTAATCATAATAAAACCATTTACGTAAATCAACCAACGGAACCGTTTTATCACGAAATGTAAAAATACCGTCTAACAATCTGCTGCCGTCATGCTCTACAAGCGTAACTTGTCTATCGCTTCTTATAATCTCTTGAACTTTAAAAACATTGATGGCGTATATCTCGCCTTCTTTTTCTAGCCTAAAGCACAAAAACTGCGCTTCATTGTTTTTGTGTAGCGCCGTAACCTTATCTATATCACTTAGAGCCACGATAACTCCTTGATTTTACTTTACGGTAGGCTATCCAAAGAAGGCTTAATATAGGAAGTTTATCGATTTATCTAGCCTAATAACTTTTGTATTTAGCTGATATAATATTTGCGTAAATTTTAAATAGGAATAAAAGTGACTGAAGACGATTTTGACACGCTATTTAGCGGTGGAACTCCGCTGAAAAAACTTGTAGACGTTTTACAAAATGCCAATAGAAACGTATGCGAACATGAACTAGACAAACTATTTGAAAGATTTTGCGCATATGAGCTATATGCGGAAAAAAACGGTTTTGACGATAGTAAACTGACTTCATATATCTATGAGAATCAAGATAAATTAGAAGAGATGAAAATCTCAGCATATATGTCGCTAGTTGCCGACATTGTTACACAGGTAGAATAGCAACAAAAAGTTATTGTGAAAAAAATATTTTTCTTTGTTTTAACGATGATAAGTCTTGTTTTGTACGGCGCAGACGACAAAAACAATACAAAAGAAGAGGCGCCTAGCGAACAGCAAGACAAAAAGTTTGATGTAGACCTTAGCATGTGGAATTACTATGATTTTGTAGAACTAAAAAAAGACCAAACGGCAAAATATTCACTAATTATAGATAACAAAGCCTATGAGGTGGAATTTCGATGGACTCTTTACAAAAATGAAGGGCTTGTTATGCTTTATAGTTATGGCGGCGAAGATAAACTAAGATTTAAAAAACAAAATATCCTATACGCAAAATATAGGCAAGACGGCTTTAAAATAGAACTAAAAGAGCGCGCTACAAATGCTTACTATAGACCGTATATATACATTGCATTTAAAGATTTTGATAAAAAAACGAAAAAGGCCTTGTTTCATGTTTTTCTAAAAGATGAAAAAAGATCAATTCTAGTAGACAGAATACTTCCAAAGCTAGACTAGATTTATTGCGATTAAATTTAAATACTACAACTCAAAACTAGGATGTCGCAAAGTGACTGAAGAAAGATTGGAATCGGTAAAAAAACAGATTGCTCTGTTTGTAAGCGAAATGGGTGATGAAAACTCGGAGAAGCTTTTTGCCACAATAGAGCATGGGAAACTGCTAAGAAGTAGGCTTATCTTGAAAATTTGCAACGACGAGAGAGCTATAAAACTATGCGCCGTCATTGAACTAATTCACCTAGCCAGCCTATTACATGACGATGTTATCGATAGCTCGGCGCTAAGACGAAAAAAACCTACGGTAAATGCACTTTTTGGCGATCGATCGGCGGTAATGTTTGGAGATATTTTATACTCAAAAGCTTTTTATGAACTAACAAAATTTGATCCATTCATCGCAGGCACTGTCGCAAACGCAGTAAATGTTCTAAGCATCGGGGAATTAGAAGACGTAACGATGAGCGAAATTTTTAATACGGACAAAGAAAAGTATCTCTCAATGTTATACAAAAAAACGGGCGTACTCATCGAAGCCTCTTGTCTTTCAGCGGCATTTTTGGCTAAATTAGAATATGAAACAATCGGTAAATTCGGCAGGTCTCTCGGCATAGCATTTCAGGTAATAGACGATATTCTAGACGTCACGGCAGACGATGCCACTCTTGGCAAAAACGCATTTGGCGATTTTAGAGAAGGTAAGAGCACACTGCCTTATATATATGCCTATGAAGCCTCAACGGATGACGAAAAAACAAAACTTAAGTCACTGTTTAGACAAGAGCCTACAGAAGCTGACAAGTTATGGTTGAAATCACTTTTTGAAAAGTATGGCATAATTGACAAATGCAAACTTGAAGCAAAAAATATAACTTTTGACGGTATTAATGCTATAAAAAATATCAATGATAATAATTTATCTACAAGTCTAATAGATATAGCGAAATCTCAAATAGATAGAAACTTTTAAGGGGTAAGGCGTTGCACTATTTAGTAGCCTCATTTTCTCACAAAAACTGCGACATCGCAACTAGAGAAAAAATGGCGTTTGACGACTCGGCAAAACAAGCAACACTAGCAAAGTTGACGGCAGATCACAATATTAACGAGGCGATAATTTTATCAACTTGCAACAGAGTTGAAATCATTACGAGCGTAAAAGATTGTCCTTTGGCAGAGGTAGCAATATTTAAAGCTTTAGAAGACCATTCTGATCTTGATTTTAAAGAGCTAGAAACAAGAGCGGATTTGTTTGAAAATGAAGGCGCCGTCCATCATATCCTTTCGGTCACTAGCGCTCTTGATAGTATCGTAATAGGCGAAACACAGATAGCAGGGCAAGTAAAAGAAGCTATGAAGTTTGCCGCAGACAACGGATTTTGCGGACAGAAGCTAACAAGGGTAATGCAATACGCTTTCAAGTGCGCCGCTGAAGTAAGGAATAAAACCGAAATAGCCAGAAAACCGACATCTGTCGCAAGCGTAGCAGTCGATAAAGCAAAAAAACTGCTAGGCTCATTAGAAAATATAACGGCTATCGTCGTCGGCGCCGGAGAAATGGGAACATTGGCATGCAAATACCTAAAAGCAAATAACGCAAAAATAGTTATTGTAGGTAGAAACAGAGAGAAAACTTCAAAAATAGCCGCTGAGATATGCGAACAAATTGACATCGCTTCTTTTGACGAACTGCCTTATCTTCTAAATACACACCCTTTGGTTTTTAGCGCGACAAGTGCGACACACCATATTATCACGGAAGATATGGTAAAACCGTGTGATTTTAATCGATTTTGGTTTGATATTTCCGTACCAAGAGATATTGGCGTCGATTCTAGCGGAAACTTAACCGTCACTACGGTAGACGACTTAAAAGATATAGCCCAGACAAATATGCTCCAGCGTGCCGACGAAGCCAAGATAGCCTATACGATAGTCGGCAAATACACCGTAGATTTTTTCAAATGGATAAATACGCTAAGCGTAGACCCGCTAATCAAAAGCTTGAGGGATAAAGCCGAGAAGTCTTGCGAAGTTGAATTGGCTAAAGCAATAAAAAAAGGGTTTGTAGCAAAAGAACAAGAAGAAGCCGTAAAAATACTCCTCCATAGCGCTTTTAAAAAATTTCTACACGAACCTACGGTAAATCTAAAAGCCTTATCGAACTCGCCAAAGCTTGAATCGATGGCTGACGACTTGCAGTATCTATTTGGTCTTGGTGAAGAAGCGACGGTATTAGAAAGTTATAAACCAAACAAACAGCAATGAAAGGTAAAACAGATGAGATTTACAAGAAGCCTCATAACTACAATAAAAGATAGCAAAGACGGCACGAGTGAAGGATTACGTTCGGTTGATTATTTAACAAGAGGCGGTTTTGTACATCAAGTAGCAAGCGGAGTGTATGATTTCTTGCCGCTTGGAAAAATGATGTTAGATAACATACAAAATATCATAAAAGAAGAGTTAAATAATGCCGGATGCGTCGAAGTAACACTTGCGTTCGCAACACCTGCCGAGCTTTGGCAAAAAAGCGGCAGATTTGAAAAGTACGGTAAAGAACTTCTCAGATTCAAAGATAGAAAAGAGCAAGATTTTGTCCTAAGCCCGACTTGTGAAGAGCTAATGGTCGATTTGGCGAAAGCTAAAATAACTAGCTATCGTCAACTTCCAATGAATATCTATCAAATACATCTCAAATTCCGCGATGAAATCAGGCCTAGATTTGGACTCCTCAGAGGCAGAGAGTTCTGGATGAAAGACGGCTATTCGTTTCATGCCGACGAAGAAGATATGCTTAGAGAGTTTCATTTGATGGAATCAACATACAAGAGAATCTTTGAGAGACTAGGACTAAAATACAAAGTCGTAGAAGCGGACAGCGGAGCAATAGGCGGAAGCGGAAGCAAAGAGTTTATGGTGCTTGCAAATGCCGGAGAAGATACACTCGCAGTTTGTCCATCGTGTGAATACGGTGCAAACATAGAAGCGGCTAGAAGAAAACCAAAAAAATACCGAGACACCACAAGTGAAAGAACAGAAGTTCACACCCCAAATGTCAAAACCATAGAAGATTTGTCAAGTTTTTTTGGTCTCTCAAAAGACAAATTTGTAAAAGCCGTAGCAAAAAATGCAATTTACAAAGATGAAACAAAACCGGTAGTCTTTTTTATCGCAGGCTCAGACGATATTGAGGAGACAAAAGCTCTAAATGCGACAGGCGCACTATTTTTAGAGGATATAAGCGAAGACGAGCTTTCACAAGCCGGAGTAACGGCAGGTTTCATAGGTATAGAAAATCTATCCGTTATGCACTTTTTTGATGAAGAATTAAGAGATAGAGTAGGCTTGATTTGTGGTGCAAATAAAAAAGACTATCATACGACAGGGATAAACATTACAAATGAAGGCAAAATATTCAAAGATTTAGTAGCAGTACAAATCGGTGACGCCTGCCCTTATTGTGGTGTAGCTATGGAATATGCAAAAGGTATCGAGGTTGGTCATATCTTTCAGCTTAGAGATAGATATTCTGCACCTATGGAAGCAAGATTTTTAGATAAAAACGGCAAAACGCAAAACTTCGTCATGGGAACATACGGCATAGGTGTATCAAGACTAATTTCCGCAATAATAGAACAATGCTCCGACGAAAAAGGTGCAATTCTGCCAAACTCAGTAGCTCCGTATCAAATAGATATTATAGTTTCAAACATAAAAGATGAAGTACAAAGAACAAAAGCTGAAAATCTTTACGAAAAATTGAAAAAAAGTGGGTATAAAGTACTTTTAGATGACAGGGACGAGAGATATGGACACAAAATGGGTGATTTTGAGCTTATCGGCTTTCCATATGCTGTTATCGTGGGCAAAAATATAGTAAACAATACCGTAGAAATCGTATCAAGAGCTGACCTAATCAAAACTGAGGTTCAATTTGAAGAGTGTGTCCAAACAATAAAAGAGAGATTGAAATGATAAAAAAAATCATACTAACATTACTTACTGCTTCTATTGCATTTGCGGCAAGCGATAGCGAAGTGTCTGATTTCATAACGGACCTTGTCAAGAAAAATCCGATGCTGACGCCAAAATCAGTAAAAATACTAGGCAGGGAAAAACTACCGAAGTATGATAACTGGGAGGCCGTAAAGGTAGTAATCGAATATACCGCAAACGATCCAAAAAGAGGTAAATTCGACGTAAAACAATCAGATATGTTTTTTACCAAAGATAACCTAATCACAAATGAACTTGCAGACGCAAAAAACGGTAAAAACCTAAAAGACGTACTAAAACCAAAACTAACGGCAAACTACTATAATGACGAGCATTTCGTAGTCGGTAACAAAAATTCAAAATATAAAATAGTTATTTTCTCAGATCCACTTTGTCCGGTGTGTAAAGATGCAGTTCCGGATATTTTAAAAAGTGTAATAAAAAACCCTACCAAGGCGGCAGTATGGCACTATTCGTATCCGTTAGCAATAATCCATCCTGCATCGCCGATAATCGTAAAAGCTGAGCTAGTGTTGGCAAAAAAAGTGCCACTTAGAGAGATTTTGGATAAATTCTACGGATTTGACATTAATCCTGAAGAAAAAAATCCTACGGTTATACTAAATGAAATAGCAAAACAATTGAAATTTAGGGTAACGGAAGATGAAATAAACTCAAAAGAGATAACCAAAAAATATGAAACAGAGCTAAATAATGCATACAATATGCTAATAAAGGCTACGCCTAGCGTATACATAAACGGTGAGTACGACCTAAACAGAGTAAAAACAACTGAAATTATGAGGGACATAGAAAGATAATGAACAAACTTATCATTGCAACAAGAGGCTCAAAACTAGCTCTTTGGCAGTCAAACCATATAAAAAGCTTAATAGAAGCAAAACACGGCATAGAAGTAGAGCTAAAAATCATCAAAACTACAGGCGATAAAATTCTAGACACCCCACTCGCTCTAGTTGGCGGAAAAGGACTTTTTACAAAGGAACTAGAAGAAGAGATGCTAAAAGGAAATGCGCATATAGCGGTTCACAGCCTAAAAGATGTGCCCACAAAATTTCCTGACGGACTTATTTTGGCTACGGTTACAAAACGTGAAGATGCTAGAGATTGTTTTTTGTCTTTTGATTACAAAGAGCTAAAAGAGCTTCCAAAAGGTGCAGTAGTCGGAACCACAAGTCTAAGGCGACGAATGCAACTTCTTGCCGTCAGACCTGATTTGACCATAAAAGATTTACGAGGGAACATCGATACAAGAATTACAAAACTCCAAAATGGCGAGTTTGATGCGATAATCCTTGCAACTGCGGGGATAAAAAGGCTAGGAATCATCGACTCGGTCAAATATGCCGCACCGATAGACAAAGATATTATGGTTCCTGCCATGGGACAAGCCGCGCTTGGAATAGAGAGCGTGGATGATGAAAAAGTAAAATCCATAGTGGCTTTCTTGAATGATGAAAATACAATGATAGAAACAACGGTAGAGAGAGCCTTCGTAGATGCGCTTGAAGGTGGATGTCAAGCCCCAATCGGTATAAATGCGGAGCTAAACGGCAGTATCATAAGCGTTAAAAGTTCAATAGGGCTTCCGGATGCTTCACAAATATGGAATGATGAAGCTAGGTTTAGTACCGACGAGTACAAAACAGCAGGCGTGGTATTTGCAAACTCCCTTATCAAAAAAGGTGTAAAAGAGTTACTGTCAAATGCCTGCAAGCTTGGCGAAGAGATTCTTTCTAAAAAATAGTGAGACAGTTTTACGAAAATAGACTCAATCTACTAAAAGCGCAAAATTTTGAGCTTGATTTTGACTTTATAGACATGACAACGGTTTTTGATAGAAGCTTTATGAAGAGTAGCAATCAAAATATCTGCCTCATAGGCGAGGCTCCAGGAGAAAACGAAGTTAAAGCCGGTGTTCCTTTTTGCGGTCAAGCCGGGAAAAATCTATCAGAGCTAATAAAGATTAGTGGACTCCAAAGGGAGCAGTTTTGCATAACTAACGGTTTTTGTTTCAGGACATTCAAACCAGGTGTAAAAGGTGCTATAAACAGAACACCGAACACAAAAGAACTAAGAGCAGGAGCATTCTTGTTAGCTATGGAGTTGGAATTATTGCGCCCAAAAATGATTGTATTACTAGGGCTTAGCGCGCTTAAAGCATTTTCATATCTCCATGACAAATCATTAATCAATTCCTTATCTAAATTAGAGAGAAATAGAATAACAGAATCATTTTCCGACATTCTGCAATATAGAGTTTTGATAGCGCATACATACCACCCGAGTCCGCTTGTTTACAATCAAAAAGAAAAAAAACTAGCTCTGCAAGAGTTTTTCAAGTCACTATACTTATGAATAATCGACGCTTTTGTGCATTTTTAATTACTCTCGTAATATATTTGTTGTTTTCCATCCTGTTACTATTGATAAAAACACCTCAAGAAAAAACGGTTCAAGAGGATAGAAAAGTCATGAATCTATCACAGTTCGAAACTCCAAAAGAAGAGGCTCAAAGTAAACCTACGCAGACGCAACAATCAAAACCACAAAAACAAGCCAAACAAAAACCTACTCCAACACCAAAGCATATCGCAAAGCAATTGTCTAAAGAACCTATGCCGCATACAAAAATAGAGCAAAACATAACATCTCCAACACCTCCTCAAGCAAAGACATCAAAGATGTCATCTACCTTATCCGCACTAAATGATGTTTTTAAATCAACAAGACCTACCGAAGCAAAAGGTCCAATAAAAGAGCTTTACGGCGACGAATATGAAAGAATGACAAAGGAGCAAAAAGAGTTCATCAAGGATAACCTTTCAAGCATAGGAAGAATCACGCAAAAATATCTTCAATACCCTGAGGCGGCAGGCAGACTTTCCATGCAAGGACGAAGCGTAGTCGAGTTTCTACTCCATCCTAACGGCGATATAACAAATCTTAGGCTACTAGATAGCTCCGGCTATAGAGCGCTTGACAACAACTCGATTGAAACGATACAAATAGCATACAAGGATTACCCAAGACCGTCACAAACAACGATGATTAGAATCTATGTACACTATGAACTTTATTAAAGTTACATGAGTTTGTTTTTATAATCCTCATATCCAAAAGTCCTCACCACCTCAAGCGTACCGTCCAGGCGCACGACTGCTAGGCTCGGCAAATTTATCCCGTTGAATGTCGTGTTTTTGACGAATGTGTAGTGACACTGGTCTTCAAAAATAACCTTGTCTCCGACTTTTAACGGTTTATCAAAACTATACTCACCGATAATGTCACCAGAGAGGCAGGTATTACCGCCAAAGCGGTAGGTATAGGGTTTTTCGCCAGCCTCTCCACTATCTCGCACCATCGCGCGGTACGGCATAGCAAGTGTGTCAGGCATATGTGCCTCTGCCGAGGTATCAAGTATGGCTATATCCATGCCGTTATGGATAATATCTAGCACGCTTGCTACAAGTGGTCCAGTTTGCCATCCCACAGCCTCACCAGGTTCAAGATAGACGGTTTGTAGATTTGGATAACGGATTTTAAATGCCTTCAAAACTTCTATCAACCTATCAACATCATAATCAATGCGAGTGATATGATGCCCACCGCCAAAATTTATCCACTTCATCTTTGGGATATACTCGCCAAATTTTTCTTCAAAAGCATCTAGCACGACCTCGAAAGCATCGACATTTTGCTCACAAAGCGCATGGAAATGAAGCCCCTCTACGCCGTCTAGCTTATCTGCTTCAAAGTTTGTTTTCGTAATGCCAAATCTACTATAAAGACCACACGGATTATAAAGCTCAACAGGCGCGGTAGAGCACTCTGGATTAGTGCGAAGCCCTATTGAGATATTTGAATTGACCTTTTTTATCCTATCTTTGTATTTTTCTAGTTGAGCGAACGAGTTAAATAGCAGGTGATGGGAAATCTTAGCAATCTCGTCTATTTCGTCATCTTTGTAAGCAGGAGAATATGTATGCACCTCTCTTCCAAACTCTTCGCTTCCAAGTTTTGCCTCATGAAGCCCACTAGCACATATCCCATGTAAGCATTTGCTAACTAGAGGAAATACTGCAGGGAATGAGAAACCTTTAAGCGCTAAAAGTATTTTAACCCCAGCCTCTCTTTGTACCCTATCCAATATCTGTAAGTTTTTCTCCAGCAAAGGTTCTTCGCATATATAGCAAGGCGTCTCTATCTGTTCAATATAGCTCATCTTATCTCTCATTAATTGGTTTATACTCTAAATTATGTTTACCGATATATATCTGCGTCGGACGGAATAGCTTATTATCGCCTCGATACTCTCTCCAATGAGCAAGCCAACCCGGTGTTCTTGCAATAGCAAAAATAGGTGTAAAAAAGTCTGTTGAAATACCTAGCAAATTATAAATGCAACCGCTATAAAAATCAACATTCGGGTAGATTCCTCTCTCAGCCAAACGCTCAATAGCATGCCTCTCAACCTCTTTTGCTATGTCATACATTTTCGTGGAGCCTTTTATCTCAGCCAATCTCTTGAGCAAGATTTCAAGCTTTAATGCTCTCGGGTCGTATGTTTTATAGACTCTATGCCCAAACCCCATCAAACGCTCTTTTTTGTCAAGCCTAGAAGTTACATACTCTTTTGCTCTCTCCGGCTCACCAATCTCAAGAAGCATTTTGATTACTTCTTCATTTGCTCCGCCATGAAGCGCACCTGAGAGCGAACCTATGGCAGATGAAATTGCTTTGTATGGGTCGGCTAATGTAGAAGCTACAACCATCGTAGCAAAGGTTGAGGCATTCATCGTGTGTTCTGCGTGCAGTATCAAACACTTATCAAAAATGTCGGCCGTTTCACTATCTGGAACTTTTCCAGTTAACATATACAAAAAGTTTTCTGCAAATGTAAGCTCATCACTTGCGGCAACAGGGTCGTCACCTTTTCTCATCCTGGCCCAATTTGCTACGATGACTGGTATTTTTGCTATAAGTCTTGTTATCGTATCAAATTCACTTTGCTCATCTATCTTGTCACCTTGATAAAAAGCGCTTAACAGTGCGGTCATCGACTGTAACACACACATAGGATGTGAGCTTTCCGGCAGGTTTTTCATACAATCAACAATACGGAATTTGAGCTTTTGTCTTTTTACTATTGCGTTGTCAAATTTTGAAAGCTCAAACATAGTAGGTAGCTTTCCATAAATCAACATATAAGCAGTTTCTAAAAATGTAGAATTATCGGCTAAAGTATTAATATTGTATCCACGATACTCAAGAATACCTTTGTCGCCGTCAATATCGCTAATCTCCGAGTGAGCAACCGGAATTCCGGCAAGTCCTGGTACTATTTCCACGGCAAATCCTCAATATAAATTTGCCAAATCATAACAAATGAAATTATAATTTAGGGTGTGGTTCCACTTGGTATAACAACCACCACTAAAATAAAAAGTTCAGCTGACAAATTAAAGTTACTTTCGAAAACATAATTTTAAGTCTATAATATATATGAAGATAAATTCTTTTTTTTTGTTATTCTTGATTTTTTAGTGGCAGTGTAGTTTACAACTTTCTATACAGCAATCTGTTAAATATATGGCTCATAGAGTTTGAGTTTTGTTTGTTTATTAAATATTTTTTTGCTAGAATGAACTTATAACTTTAATTAGTATATCTTAAAACAAAGGTGATGAAATGGCATTGAAATTTAAAAAAAAAGAATTTGACAGTGTATCAGATTTACTTGAGTATAAAAATCAAAAATATAAAGTTCTAATTGTTGATGATGAAACAGAGGTTCATACTATCACAAAAGGAGTACTAAGAAACTTCGATTTTAATGGTATTGGTCTAGATCTGATAAGCGCCTACAGTGGAACAGAAGCACTAGATATGCTACGTATAAATACTGATGTAGCATTAATTCTACTTGACGTTGTTATGGAGACTGATGATGCCGGATTGAAAACAGCAAAAGCAATAAGAGAAGATTTGAAGAATAGTCTTGTACGTATTGTTTTGAGAACAGGACAACCTGGATCAGCACCCGAAACTGATGTTATCAAAAATTATGATATTAATGATTACAAAGAAAAGACAGAACTTACCACTCAAAAACTTTATACAACCGTAATCTCTTCTTTGCGTTCATATAAAGATCTTATAACTATACATCAAAACAGACTTGGACTTGAAAAAATTTTAGAGTCTTCAAAAAATTTACTAACTATGCAATCCGCAAAACTTTTCTCAGATGGAGTTTTGACACAGGTGTTATCTATTTTAAAACTTACATCTCCTACAAAAACACAAATAAATGGAGCATTTAGTGTTCATAAAATTGATGGATACTATAAAATTGTATCAAGAATTGGAGAGTATGAGGAAATTGAAGCTGAGAGCATTTTAACACCTGATATGATTTCCATACTTGATAATGTGTGTAAAGAAGGAAAAAATAGTGTAATAAATCATGCTTTTGTCGGCTACACAAAAACTTCGAACAACACCGAGTGTCTAATCTATATAGACGATTGTACTGAAATAAATCAATTAGACATAAAAATGCTTGACTTGTTTATGACCAACAGTGCGGTGATGTATGATAATCTGCTCCTTAATAGCGATATTATTGATGCACAAAAAGAGATGATTGAACGACTTGGTGAGGTTGTAGAGTCTAGATCAAGCGATACCGCAAAACATGTCAATAGGGTTGCAGAAATTAGCTATAGATTGGCAAAAGCTTATGGATTAGATGAAAATGTAGCACAGTTGATTAAAATAGCATCACCTATGCATGACATTGGAAAGGTCTCCACACCTGATGCGATACTGCTAAAACCAGGCAAATTGGATGAAAGTGAATTTAATATCATGAAGCATCATACAGTAGCAGGGCATGAAATACTATCAAAATCAAATCGTGAAATTTTAAAGACAGCGTCGATAATTGCACATGAACATCACGAAAAATGGGATGGCACCGGATATCCCAGAGGACTAAGCGGCGAACAAATACACTTATATGCGAGAATTACAGCTATAGCTGATGTTTTCGATGCCTTAAATCAGCCAAGGGCATATAAAGAACCATGGTGCACTGATGACATTAAAAAATTCATCAAAGACAATAGTGGAAAACATTTTGATCCATCAATAGTTAATATTTTTTTTGAAAATATAGATGAAATTATTGCTATCGATTAGCTAAATATAAATAAATTAAGGGGTATGCTTTGACTTTACAAAATTTTTCAATAAAAACAAAAATATTAGTTTTACTAATTATCGGAGCTATTCAATTTGTGGTGCTGAGTTCAATATCAATAAATGCTTTTAGTGACTCCTTGGACATGTTTACTGAAATGAAATCCAAACAGATAAAACTAATAACACTCTCCAGTGATATATCAGACTTGCTTAGAAAATTGAAAGACACATATTTTGCTGCCGCTGTTTCTCGTATGGATAAAAAAACATATCATGATGAAACAAATATTATTCTATCTCAATTAAAAATCAAGTTCGATAGTCTAAACAAGCTTTCCAAAGAAAGAGGGTTCGAATCATTAAAGACAATTACTGAAAATATTCAAGCCAGAACATCATCTCTTTCAACCATTGGCAATGAAATGGTTATGTTTTATACTTCAAATGCATCGCTTGAAGATAAAAGTGACGCAATGGATGCTTACAATGCAGTTTCACTCAAGGAGCAGATAGAATTAAATACACTGATAAAGTTCTCAAATACCTCCCTGAATAATAACATAGAAAATTTTGGTGAAAAACTAGCTAGATTCAAAATTATAACGATTATTGTTTCTATTGCATCAATTATCGCCTTAATAATTGTAAGTCCTATAATTATGTCAAATATAAGTCGTTCTCTAAAATTTCAAGAATCGTTATTCGACAATAACTCCGTAGCGATTTTTATAGTTAATCAACAGCGCAATATTGTTTCTGCTAATGCACATTTTTATGAAGCTTTTGGATACACACCTCAAGAAATCATAAATCAGAATGCAATGAAGATACATCTTGACGAAGCATCCTTCAATAGTTTTAGAGAGTACTATCTAGCCGCACTAGGAAACGACAAAAATGTTAAGATAACTTATAAATTCAAAATGAAAGATGGCACCCTAAGATGGTTTGATATTATGGGGTCATCTGTTGAATTAAGTAACGGTGAAACTGGAGTTCTATGGGCAATGGTAGATGTAACGGAAATCAAGCATGTACAAAAAGAATTAGAAGAACAGAAAAATACATTCGAGAATTTATATTACGACCTTCAATCTGCAAAAGACCAACTAGTTCAATCAGAAAAAATGGCTTCACTCGGCGGCTTGGTGGCTGGTGTGGCACACGAGATAAATACACCAGTAGGTATGGCTCTGACTGGTGTTACACATGTTGAACTTGAAACAAAAAGAATTAGAAATTTATATCAGGCTGATGAGATGACAGAGGATGATTTCATGCATTTTCTTGACGGTGCAGACGAGCTCAATCATTCTGTAGTTATTAATCTAAACAAGGCTGCTGAACTAATCAGAAGCTTCAAGCAAGTAGCAGTAGATCAAAGCAGTGAAGCTTCAAGAACATTTAATCTCAAAGAGTACATAGAAGAAGTGCTAACTAGTCTTCATAATAATATTAAAAAAACAAAGCTATCAATTAATGTTGATATAGATGAAAAATTAAATATTACATCAATCCCTGGTGCAATATCGCAAATCATAACAAACTTTATAATGAACTCTATCATCCATGGTTTTGAACATGGCGCAGAAGGCAAAATCAATATATTTGCAAAAATTGAAAATTCTATGCTTGAGATTATCTATTCTGATAACGGTAAAGGTATGGATGAAAATACAGTTGCAAAGGTATTTGATCCATTCTTTACAACAAAGAGGCATTCTGGTGGAAGTGGACTAGGTATGAATATTGTATATAATATCGTAACGCAAAAATTAAACGGTACAATTAGTTGCGAAAGCAGTCTTGGTAGCGGTGTTAGTTTTAAAATTAGGATGCCGCTAAACCAAGCCTAGGAGGCTATGCCTCCTACTTGTTGTAATTTATTTCCAAGAATAGCTATAAAAACCTACTTTAGGTTTGTCACCTAGTCGTAGTAAACTGGTTTAGTTTATCTGCTAAATTTTCAGCCAGTCTACTCAAATGCTCTGAACTAGTACTTATCTCCTCAACGCTTCTAGCATTCGTAGATGAAATCTCTTTGATTTTTTCAGAATCCTCTGCCGCAACCTGTGCCTCTGTTTTTATTCGCATAGCATCTGCCGTTACGTCGTTAATGGTTCTCTCAGCCGTTTGCATACTATTAACAGCCATCAATATCACATCTTGGACACCTTCCGAAAGCGTTGATACTTCAATAATATTTTTTGAGCTTTTTTGCATTTCTACCGAAGCTTCGTCTATAGACTGGACAACCATTTGGATAACGGAATTTATCTCCGTTAGGCTTTTTTGAGTTCGTTCAGCCAGCTTCCTAACCTCGTCCGCAACAACCGCAAAACCCCTACCGTGCTCACCTGCACGAGCGGCTTCTATGGCAGCATTTAGTGCAAGTAGATTTGTTTGATCGGCTATATCACCTATCACTTCCAATACTTGTTTTACCTGAACGGTATTTTCAGAGAGAGTATTAAATCTAGCCGACAAATCCGCTTCGGTATCACTAGCCATTCTAATCTGGTTAGCCATACTTATTATTTGTGAACTAGCGCTTGAAAGCTTATCAGATGCGCTTCCTATGGCACTTGCCGTTCCTGCTACACTATCACTGGTCGTATCTGCTATTTTTTGTATATTATGTATCTTGCCTACGGTAGCCTCAACTATCATATTTGTATCGCCAACTCTGTTTCCTATTGCTTTTGCAACCGTAGAAAGCTCAAAAGCAACAGAGCTGTTCTCATGAGAGGCTATCTTTGCTTCGGATATGGTTTTATCCAGATTTGTAAGCACCGAATCAAAAGACTCTAATATTTGTGCTATTTCATAACTACCGTCGACTTTCGGTCTTTTTGTAAAATCTTTTGTATTAGCCACGTTAACTATTGAATTTTGAACTATTTTTATTTCATTATTTATTTTTCTACCTATAAACAAACTACCTAAAATAATTGCCGCTAATGAGCCAATAAGATTAATCGCCAAAACTACTAGCTTAGTCTGAAGCTCGCCGTTAAACTTCTCGATATTATGATTTAAATCACTTTTGACGAATATTACAAACTGTTTCATCTCCTTTGATGCTTTGTTTGCTATAGCATCATAGCCATCGACGGCATCCAAAATATCATCTTTTTTACCTTCCTTAAAAGCTCCGGAAAGCGAATTTGACAATTTCTCTAGCGTCGCCGTTCTGATTTCTATATTATTGAGCATTTCGGTTATATTTTTTTCGTTATCTTTACCTTTAATATTGCTCTTCATTTTTGCGACATCAGTTTTTATTTTCTCTGCATATTCTGCCGCCTTAGATTCCATTCCAGCCGCCGCCGAAGACATAGCTTGATACTGCATTTTAGCTATACTAGAATCAACTTCTTTTGCCAAATCCAGAGATTGTATGGAGTCATTTTGTATTTGTTCAAATTGGCTCCTTGTCTGATCAAATGAATACCAAGATATACCAGTAGACAGCACGACGGCAACCATACCCGGAAGTGCCATCAAGGCGATTTTTTGTTTAAGGCTCATAGCCATTTTATCTCCTAATTAGTCAAAGGTAAGCTCTTTTTTGGGATGGGCGACAATTAAACAGTAGGAGAGTTCACCCATCACAAAAAAGAGCTACCGCCCGTAGGCGGAGTTTATTAATATTGCAGGTTGAATTGAGCGTAAATATCCTGTAAATTTTTAAGAGCAAACGCTCCCATGCCTTGAGCTTGAGCAGAATTTGTAGCTACAGGTGTACCCCAAAACATTCCTGATCCAGTATAATCATACTTGATATTTTCATAACCAATTTTAAAGAATGCATATCTGTTGATAGGTTGTAGATAGTACACATCATGTACCGAACCTCTTGTGGCTAGTTTATTTGTTATATCATCACTACCCTGAGTAAAATTTACCCAATTTTTAGAGCCGTGATTATACTCATAGCCAAATTTACCGGCGCCGCTAATTAGTCTTGATATATCATATCTAGCGCCAGCCCAATAGGCATCTCCAGAACCGTCGATTTGCGAACCGTACATACCTGTCACACCTGCCCTTGGCGTGCTTTTACTCACACCGTAATGAGCAAATGCGTCTAGTCCGCTATCCTTTATATTTGTAGCTTCAGCCATCATACCCATAATTGTCACATTGCCGCCGCTTTGCACACCATAAACACTAGCACCGCCAAGAGCTTGTGAAGCTACTGCCAGATTAGCAGGAGTAATATGGGTCATTGCGCCTGTAGCATTGTCCCTATAAGCTCCCTGAGGATTATAAACATCGATTGCTCTCACCACACCTACTTGCACAAGCGAGTTATCCACATAAGGAATAGAACCGTCTATAAACAAACCATAAATCGTCGTATCGGCTACACCGTTATATCCCATACCGGTTGCCGAACATCCAAGACCCGTACACGCATCGTTTTGGTATCCTTTACCGTATGCAACCCTAACTGCGGCATTTGATATACCGGTTAGTTTTTCAAAATCAAAAGTTGTTACGATACCGTCTGCCGCACCGTCAAAAGCGAGAGCGGAATACGTAGATTTTCTAACCGTATTGTCGCCATACTCATGCGAAGGACCGTCAGAACTTGGCTGTCTACCGATAGTAAATGTAACCGGTACGGAACCTTTAATTGCATTCCAGTCAACATAAGCTCTCTCTGCAAACATTCTAGAGTCGCCAGGTCTTCTACCGTCCATCGGGTCACCTGCCGAGGTGTTAAGATTGTTCGCCCAATATTTATACATCGATAATCTACCGGTAAACTTCATATCATCCGTAACCTTTGCTTCCATATTGAGCATCAATTTTGTTGACATAACATTAGGATTAAAATACTTTGTACCGTTTGAATACTCACCGCTAAAGTAATCGTCCATATTTTTCATACCGACGCCCCAAGTAATTCTATTTGAGAAAACAGATTTTTCAAGGTCATCGACTCTAGCACCCAACTCATCTTTCTGAACATTTTTAACTGCGGCTTTTAAGTCTGAATTTTCTTGCTCAATTTTGTTTAGCCTATCCTCCATGGCTTTAAGGCGTGCATCTACATCGCTTTCGGCAAATACCGAAACACATACGATTGATGCCATTACGGAAAGTAGTGTAAATTTTCTCATTTTCTATATAACTCCTTATTTACCAGCAGCTGCAGGTTTATCGCTATCAGCCGCATGGTCTATTAAATATGCTTTTAATGCCGACTTTTCACCGTCAGATAGACCTGCGGCACCTATTTCTTTTAGTTTATCAGAGCTGGAAAATACCCTCTCCCACTGTCTCGAAGCCTTGTCACCGGCATTAAGATTTAGTTTTTTTGCCAACTCGGCGCCGCTAGCGGCAAAAGTATTTACCGTACACAACAAAAATAGCATAATTCCGGTAATTTTTTTTGTGCTACATTTCAATTCAAAACCTCCTACGTTAAAATCTAACATCATGAATAAAAAGCTACGATCGATAATAAATACCGAGATAAAACTTGATTATCATGACTTCTATTGAGTTAAGTTTTCGTTATATAACTGATACTAATCAATTGAATTATATAAAACGATGTTTGAATAATCGTTTAAATACAACTTTTTTTTAGATAAATATCACAAAATTATCATTTTTTGTAACATTTTCAACAAAACAGGTGCGCAAAGAAGCGTCAAACGTAAGTTGACTTAAAAGAGCTAAAGATTGTACATTTGTGTTTTTATTGAAGTACGGAAACACCGTCTATAAAAGCTTTGGGTTCTTGTTTTTTATCAAGTTCTTTCAATAGCGAGTCTACACGCCTTTTTAAGAGATGATTCTCTTTCTCCATTTGAAAGGCTTTGTATCCATCAGCATTTCTAAGCGAAGACGATAATTCTAAGCGTTTATACTCCTGCTTAAGTCTTTTATAGGAAGATGCAATATCAGGCTCGTTATCCGGTTCAACCGTCAAAATAGTTTCTAGTTCCTCCAATCTGGAGGATAATTTTTCTATTTTCTCTAAGTATATTTGTTGATTGGTTTTTAATTTCGTATTTTCTGTAGATATGGATAATATTTTCGATTGAAGTCTCTTGGTTTCATTCTTAAGCAGAGAAATTTTTTTAGTATACTCCTTAATACCCTTCTCGTCTATATCCAATCTATGTATAAGCTCACCTTTTGTCAATAATTCAGGTTTAGAGTTGAATATTTTTGGATTCTTAGCCTTTTCATCGTCTAACAAAAAGTTGTCCCCAAACAAGAACGTAGATAAAAAAAGTATAAGGAAACCCTTACGCAAGCTCTTTCTCCATCTCTTGGAACAATCGTTTTTCTACATCATAAAGCGCGTATCTAATCTGCTTTAGCTTTTCAGCTTCGGATATGTCGTAAAGTTTCAATATCTCCTCTAGTACTCTTGCGGACTCTTCGGCTCTTTTGAAATTTGCTATCAATATACTTTTTATATCTTTTCTCATAGCTTCACTACTTATCGTGTTGCGCGAACAATCACCTATAATATTGCGATTTGATAGAGCTTCTAGGAGTAATGAACTTTTTATTGAATGTCTTATATTTTTTAGCGCCTGGGTAAGTTCAAAATTATCATAAATAAATCTGCAAATATCTTCAACAACCCTAACACCTTCACGCAACCTGTTAAGATTGGCATCGACGAGCCGAAGCTCGCCCGATGTTAAATTATTCGTCGTTTGAACCAAAGATACCTAATATCTGAAGAAGTGACGTAAATAGATTTAGAAAATCTATATAAAGAGCAAGTGCGGCAGTTATAGGTGAATCATATCCACCTTTGATAATATTTTGCGTATCAAATAATATAAAAAAGCTAAACAGTATAGCGCCGCCGCCTGCAAGTACAAGTTGCAAAATCGGACTATGCATAAAAATATTGACGATACCGCCTACAAGCATCACTATCAAAGCAATAAACAAAATTCTACCCATAGATAAAAAGTCTTTTTGCGTATTCATAGCAAAATAGCTAAGCGCCCCAAAAGCCGCAGACGTCATTAAAAATGCATTAGCCACAATACCCGCACCGCTTGGCATATGTAGAATTTTCACCAAAAGTGGAGCCAATGTGAGTCCGGTAATAAACGTAAATGCAAAAAGCATCAGCGCATTAACACCTGGTTTATTTCTGGCAAATTGAATACCAAAAATCAATGCTATTTCAACAATAGCCAATACCCAGAACATCTGAGAAACAATACCAATAGCGCCTATACCGGTATAAGCGCCTGCCGCACCCGCTAACAAACTAGCGGCAAAATACTTGTAAGTTGATTTTACGAATTCATTAATATTTTGAATCGTAAAGCTATCCTCATAATAAGAATCTTGGCTCTCATCTGCTTGCGAACCGCCAAAAAAACCTCTTTGAGGCTCTGTTTGAGACGACGCGCTTTTGCCGTAATCTCTGTCGTAAAGTCCCATTTATTACTCCTTTTGAAGCTTGGGGAAATAAGATAAAATTTGCCCTATTTAGGCAATTGAAATTGTAGCACAAATTTTTCAAAACATTCATTGAATATGTTAGAATTTCTAGGAGTTTTGATAAAATATTCTTGATTTTAAAAAACAAAAGCGGAGTAGATAATGAGCGTAAGAATGCCTGCAGTTAACGGTATTTTCTACCCAGACGATAAAGTTGAATTAGCAAAAACAATTTCAGACTACATAAACCAAGCGCCGTCCGTTATCGATAAAAAACCGATAATTCTAGCATCTCCACATGCCGGTTTTATCTACTCCGGTCAAACTGCCGGCGTATCTTATAGACAACTAAAAAATCTACCCAAAGAACACCATACGATAGTTCTAGTCGGTCCGTCGCATAGAATTGGATTTGAAGGCTTTGCTTTTCCATTTAGCGACTCTTTTGCAACTCCGCTAGGAATTATATCCGTAAACCAAGAGAAAATTCATTATTTTTTGAGCAAATTTACTCCCATTCTACCGGTATTTAAACACGACATGCCGCATAAAGACGAACACTGCCTAGAAACACAACTGCCTTTTTTGCAACAATCTCTAGACAATTTTGATATCATTCCGATAGTTTATGGAAAAAGCGATTATAATCATTTAAGTATGATATTTGAGCATTTTTTATCGTACAAGAACACAATAGTAGTCGTTAGTACCGATCTAAGTCATTATCACGATTATGAAACGGCAAAAATTATCGATAATGCATGCAATGACGGTGTGGCGAAGTTGGATTTGGAACAACTATCAAATTGTGAGGCGTGCGGGATAACAGGACTAAAGGCGGCAGTAGAGTATGCCAAAAAACATAATCTGCATTCAACCGTATTGGATTATAAAACAAGCGGAGACACCGCAGGCGACAAGGCAAAAGTTGTCGGGTACGCTAGTTATATGTTTTACAAAGAATAGGGGTTAAAATGACTGAAAATGAAGCTTTAGTAGCAATAAGACTTGCCAGAGGAGCAATAGAAAGCGAAGTTTTAAATAGAGAACTACCAAACTTGGAATTATTACCTTCAAGATTTAAAGAAAACGGAGCTGTTTTTGTTACGATTAAAAAACGCTCTGACAACTCGCTAAGAGGCTGTATAGGCTCATTAATTGCTCATCGGTCCCTTGCTGAAGATATAGTGTCAAACGCTATCTCCAGCGCCTTTAGCGATCCTAGATTTGAGCCTATGAGAATGGAAGAATTGGGCAATATTAGGCTTGAATTATCAATATTGAGTGAGCCAAGTAGAATTCACTATAGCGACACGGATGATTTATTGTCTAAAATCACACCGAAAGAAGATGGATTGATTATAAAGTTTGAAGATGCTCAAGCAACTTTTCTACCTTCCGTATGGGAAGAGATACCTCAAACAGAGCAGTTTTTATCCCTCCTTTGCAAAAAAGCAGGTCTTGACGGTGAATTTTACAAAAGTGGAAAATTAGATGTGTATGTTTATAGGGCGGAAAAATACGAAGAAGCTTAATCTAGCCTATTTCAGCCTTATTTTCGTCATCAAAACTAAAAACAAATGAGGCTTCACTTTCACCCAAAACAAAACCGGTTGTTACTATAATTTTTTGCAGATGCTCTCTTGAAGGGCATTCATATTGTAAATCAAGCATAAGTTTTTCAATAATACCGCGAAGCCCTCTCGCCCCTACTTCACTATCATATGCCATTTGAGCTATTTCAAACAATGCTTCATCTTCGAACTCAAGCTCAATTCCATCAAGCATAAATATTGATGCAAACTGTTTCGTTATAGCATTTTTTGGTTCCCTTAGAATCCTAACCAAATCATCGACACAAAGAGGTTCAAGTTTTGCAATAACAGGTACTCTACCTACAAATTCTGGAATCATTCCATATTTAACAAGATCTTTAGGTGCCACATCAACATCTTCGGTACTATCATCGCTATTTACAAATCCAAGCCTAACTTCTTTTTGTGTTTTTTGTTTATCCAATCCAATAAATGCTCCGCCGCAAACAAATAGCACGTGAGTCGTGTCAAATAATACCGTTTCGGTTGTTGAATTTTTTCTACTTCCCTTGACCGGTACGTAAACTTCGGCTCCTTCTAATATTTTTAGCAATCCTTGCTGCACACCTTCACCGGAAACATCTCTGCCGCTTACGGCAGATTCGCTTTTTTTAGCTATTTTGTCTACTTCATCTATATAGACTATTCCTTTTTGAGCCAGCTCTATATCAAAATTAGCCGCCGCCAACAGTCTGGACAATATACTTTCAACATCCTCGCCGACATATCCTGCCTCGGTAAGAGCCGTCGCATCCGCAACGGCAAAAGGTACGTTCATAATTTTTGCAAGACTCTTTGCCAAAAGCGTCTTGCCGCTTCCCGTCGGTCCTATGAGTAAAATATTGCTTTTTTCTAGCTCAACCTCTCCGCTTATTGGTTTTTCTATCCGCTTATAATGATTATACAAAGCTACGGCAAGTGTTTTTTTTGCTATCTCCTGCCCAATACAATAATGATTCAAAAAATGCAAAATATCTTTTGGTTTAGGCAGTCCTCTTTGAAAGCTTGCTTTTTCAGCTTTTGCTTTTTCTTTTTGAATAATGCCTGAACACATCGTAATACATTCATCGCAAATAGCGCTATCTCCGGTTACGAATATTTTTGCCGTTTGTACTTTACTCCTGCCGCAAAAAGAGCATAGTAGTTCTGTCCTCATAGCTTAATCGGAGCCTTTGCTAGAACATTTTTTGCAAACTCTTCACCATGAACCGCCACAACATCGATACCTGCATCATTCATTGTAATCTTAGTATTCTTGCAACATTTATCCGCCACTAAATACTTGCAATCCTTGATAATTTCAGCCATAATTCTATGATCTTCCTTGTGTGCTAACTTCTCGGCTTCATTTTCACCTTCGTGCGAGCATTTACCTGTTTTTTCGCTTTCACATTCGTGCTCATGGTCTTCCTTGACTCTTGGATTTTTTCTAAGTTCTATGAAATTGTAACTCTTGAACATTCCACCGCTAACATCAAATACTGCAAAAAATGGCGTATGACCGGCATTTTTGAAAACTTTTAAACTATCATCCCAAACCGGTACGGCAACTCTCATATAAAATCCTTTTTTTATTTTATTTTTATGAAATGTTATTATACGAAAAAATTTGCATTTTTCATACCGCTTAACCGCAAACCATTCTGTAACCTATACCGGTTTCCGTTACTATTTTTTTTGGTCTTGACGGATCACTTTCTATTTTCTGTCTCAGCTGATTCATAAAAACACGCAAATAATGGACTTCGTTTTGATAACCAACACCCCACACCTCTTTGAGTAACCAATTATGAGTCAAAACTTTGCCGATATTTTGCATAAAAAGTTTTAGTAGTTCATACTCTTTCGGTGTCGCTTTAACTTCACATCCGTTTACGGTAACGACTCTAGCGACCAAATCAAGTCTCAAATCTCCACACTCTAAAAGATGTGTAGTACTGACACCGCTATAACGTCTTAGTGTTGCCTTGATCCTAGCCAAAAGCTCATTTGTACTAAAAGGCTTGGTTAAATAATCGTCTGCGCCAAGCTCAAATGCATCTATTTTTTTATCCTCCTGACTTACGGCAGATACAACTATAACCGGAGCATCACTCCACTCGCGAAAACGAGATAAGAAACTCAACCCGCTTTTACCCGGAAGTCCAAGATCAAGCAATACCAAATCCGGTACTCTTAAAGCAACCTTATTTAAAGCGTCTTCGACATTTACCGCATCCAAAGTTTCATACCCTGCTCCTTTGAGAGCTAAAGTCAACAGCTTTCTTATTGCTTGATCGTCATCTATTATTATTATTTGTTTCATACTGATCCAATATTATCTAAGTTCGATGGATATGCAAAAATAACCGTCTTTAATATATATTTCACACTCTCCTCCAAGCGCCTCAACGGTTCGCTTTGTCAAAAACAGTCCCAATCCAGTACCCTGAATACCGATCGAATTTGATAATCTACAAAATTTTTCTCCGGCAAAAGAAAGCTCATGGTCTCTAGGAATATTACCGTCATTGCAAACTTTTACAATCAAATCATTCATAGAGCTTTCAATTTCAACCTTAACGTTATTGCCGTATTTAAAAGCATTGTCAAGAATATTATAAAAAGCCTGCTCCAAAAGCAATGCATCTGTATTCAAAGATGGCAAATCGTCTGCTATTTTAAAGACGGCTTCTTTTGAGTATTTTTTTTCTACGCGCAAAAGAGCGCTTCCTACAACTTCATCAATAGAACAAATTGAAAATGTAGGTTTTACTCCGCCACTCTCAAACCTAGCACTAGCTAATAGATTCTCAATCAACTCCTGCATGCTCTTTGCACTTAAAAAAGCGCTTTCACAAAGTTCTATTCGTTCAGCATCGGATAGCTTCAGCTCCTTTGACAATAAGCTACTCGTAGCACCTATGACAACCGCAAGCGGAGTTCTAAGCTCATGAGACAAAGAACCCAAAACCGCCTCATAAAGTTTTTCGCCGGCCTCAAGCTCTTTTGTCTTTGCCGCCTTTGTAGCTAAAGCCGAAACTAGTTGACCTACGGTTATCATGATTATAAAGCTAAATAAATACTCCATATCATGAACCGTCAAATGCAAAACAGGAGGTACAAACAAAATATCAAATAGTAGCGCCGCGCACAATGATACGAAAAAAGTAGGAACCCTGCCATACCGAGTAGCCGTAAATAGTATCGGTAATAAATACAACATTGCTATATTTAAAAGTTCTAAATCATCTTTGTACATATAACATACCATAGATATTACTACTAGCGGTGCTAAACCTTCCAAATATAGTCGTATATTTTTTGTCATATCAAAATTATACAAACTCAAACCCTATTTATTTCGGACGCACCTAACAAACATTGCTTTTCCATACCCGTCCCCTTTATGATATGTTCCGAATGTAAAATCTACCCATTCCAACTCATTCCCGGAAGCACTCTTACCGTCAGTCCAATAGCCGCCGTCAGCAGAGTGTTTAAAGGCACTCTCAATAGTCGGAGTCCTAGTTGTGTCGACTAAACTACCGAGTTCTATCGGCGTAGGCAATCTCCACTCTCTCATATCGCTAAGTGCAAGAGTATGGCAATATGCTACACCATTTTTAAAGCTAAGCTTTTGTGTAGCGCTAAATACATCATCTTGCCAAACTAGATTATGTAAATTATCCACTACTACATCTCTACCGTCATCTCTTGCAAACGAACCGCCAAATAAAAATGATATAAACATTAAATAAAACACTAAAAACTTCATAGCCACTATATCTCAGCTCGTCTTGCCACACCTATAAGTTTTTGATGCGGGAATTTATAAAAACTAACAAAAGACGGTGATAAACTTTTTATCATCGCAAATAAACCCCAGATTGTGCTTTTTGTAACTATCTCCTCTTGACCGTAAAATATCGTTCTAGGTTCTATGCCTTTAGAATTTAGGATACTCTCCACGTCAAGCATTTCCATATATCCCGGATGTATCGTCATCAAATCAAGCCCTTCAGCTATCGGTGCAAGCTCAGTACTAACACCGTGCGGTTCATTTGCAGGTTTAACAACAACAATAATATTTCTTTCATAAATAATTCCATTTTGAAACATCGTCTTTGGTATATATGCCGGAATAGCCGTAGCATGCCTAGCAAAAAAGAGCGCCGTACCGGGTATGTGTGAACCTTTTTCATATTTCTCAGCATATTCGTGCAAAAACGTATTTCGTTCGACAGGAACAAATGAGTCGTAGAGTCTCCTTTGCCCGGTGGTATACAAAACAACAATACCTAGAGGAATAGATGCGATTATTAGCGACCAATAACCGCCGTGAGGAATCTTCAAAAGACAAGAGCTAAAAAATAAAAGGCTAAACGCTCCGGAAACAATAGATGAAGTCATGGCAATCCATCTTTTTTTGAACCAGAAAATCAGGCTCATTAACACGCCGGTAATACTCATAGCTCCTGCGACAGCCAATCCGTATGCGGCGGCCAATTTGTCAGATGCTTCAAAGATAAAAAGCATCAAAATTACACAACAGAACAAAAACCAGTTTACCGAACCGACATATATTTGAGCGCGTAGCTCGTGAGACGTATATTCTACTTTAAAATGCGGAAATATCCTAGTAGTCATAGCTTGATAAAGCACTGAAAAAATACCGCTTATCATAGCTTGAGAGGCTATGATTGTAGCCATTATCGCTAAAATCAAAAATGCTACATAAAAAGCCGGGGCGAAATCTTTTGTCATTTCAAATAATGGACTTTTTATAGCCTCAGGATGCAGTATTAAAAAAGCTCCTTGCCCATAATAACTAAAAACTAAAGCTCCAAAAGCAAATAGCCACCCTTTTAAGATTGGCAATCGTCCAAGATGTCCCATGTCGGCATACAAAGCCTCTCCGCCCGTAGCCGCCAATAAAACATCTGCAAGCATCACAAAACTAACCGCAGGATGTGATATAACAAACTCAACGGCATAAAAAGGATTTATTGCATATATGACAGACGGATTTTGACCTATATACCACAAACCAACCCCACCCAAACATAAAAACCATATAACCATAATAGGACCGAATGCCGAGGCAACTCTTTCTACTCCCCTTTTTTGAACATAAAAAAGTCCGAAAGCTATAAGCGATGCTATTAGTAATAAAACTATTTTTGGTGTCGTTTCATAACCAGGAATCAGTACCACACCCTCTACCGCACTTAAAATTGAAATAGCCGGAGTAATAACACCGTCACCAATCATAAGCGAAATCCCGATAAAACCAAAAATAGTAACAATTGCTACCGCTTTAGCATTTTTGAGATACGGCTGAAGAATTTGAACCAAAACGACAGTACCGCCCTCGCCTCTTTTTGATAAACTTGTAGCAAGCCATGCATACTGCACTGTTACAAGTATTGTAAGTGTCCAGAAAATCATCGATAAGATTCCGTACAAATTATGAACAGTAGGCGATATAAGAGCAAAAATAATCGCTACGGTATATATTGGGCTCGTACCTATATCGCCATATACGACACCTAATGCCTTTACGACCATAAATTCATTTTTTACCAGCTCTTTAAAGCGATCCTTGTGCATAGCTTCTCCTGTGATTTTATTATATTTAGTGATTCTATCTCTTTTAAAATCATAATACTGTCAAAAAACAATCGCAAAGTATCAAGAAAGTATAAAGAATTGATGAAAATTTTATATTCTTAAGTCCTTCAAGACTATAATTGAAACCTTTTTACTACAAGGATCGCTATGGGGAAACTGTTTGCAAGCTTAGTTATTTTCGTATGCTCTTTATTTGCGAGCGAAGAAAACTACACCTTGGGGCAAGGGTATGATATAAAAAATACCCCTATGAAAATCGGCGGATACATATCGGCAGAAAGCTACAAAGAAAAAGCATCCTCATCTTACTCCATGGAAGATATTGCCCTATTAGTATACGGTGATTTAACGCCACGAATATCCGTTATGCTGGAGCTTGAAGCCGCCGGATTTTACAATAGGTCTTACGGTATAGGAAATAGTGAATCTTTCAATCCTGATTTCGCCGTCGAGAGAGGTTATGTCGACTATATGGTAAATGACTCTATAAATCTTAGAGTCGGTAAATTCAATACGCCTGCAGGCTTTTGGAACGCAATGCCAATTAATATTCTTCGTCAAACAACCTCTAATCCATGGCTGGCTATGAATATTTTTCCACGATTTACAACCGGAACAATGCTTAATGGTCTTATAGACGACGATACTTATGAATATGCAGTTTTTATACAAAAAACACCGGATCTTGACAAACGATATAAAAATATAGATGCCAGCGACTTTGTCGGAGGAGAATTAAAAAGATCGTTTTCAGAACATCTTGTTATAGGTATTGCAGGAGGAGAATTCAAGAATGCCGGAGATAGCAATGAAATATGTAGGTATTTCAACCTTAGCGGAAGATATAGAAACGGCGGACTAGAAATACTTAGCGAATGGGCAAAATCTTTCGATTTATATAGAGACGCGGCTTTTCCAATAGGAAATGGGCACAAGGATGCGTCATATATACAAGCGGCTTATAGAATTGTAGATAAAAATTATGCAATATTTCGTAATGAATTTTACCATGATTCCCAAACAAAAGATAAAGGAACTATAAACACGATAGGTTGGAACTATAAACCTCGTCCTGCAATATCACTCAAAGCAGAGTATCAATTCAATTCAAATACCGATAGAAATAGCGCAATTATGTCCCTATCGGTATTGTTTTGAGGTTTGCAATGAGAAATATAGTTTTTTTAATACTACTAAGTATACATTTGTCCTTTGCGGGTGATTTAGTTGTCGTAGCAAATAAAAATTCCTCACTATCAAATCTAACAAAAAAAGATGTCGTGGATATTTTTCTGAAAAAACGGCTCTTTATAAATGAAACCAAAATAGTAGCCGTAAACCTGCCGGCATCCAATCATATTCGTGCTAACTTTGAAAAAAACTTCCTAAAAATGGAACCTGATGAGCTTGCGGATTATTGGACGGAAAAGCACTACTACGGCGTTACTCCTCCTATAATCCAACAGTCGACAGACGGGCTAAAAGCTTTTATCAAACATGTTGACGGCGCAATAGGGTATATAGATAGAGATAAGGTTGATAGCGATTTAAAAATAGTCTACCAAAATACAAAATAATCTACAGGGGGGGCAAGTAAGTGAACGATAAAAGCGGTAAAATACTCATAGTAGACGATGAGGAGATGAATTGCGACCTAGCCACAACGGTTCTGGAAGCTGTAGGTCACGAAACTTATACTGCTACTAACGGGCAAGAAGCTCTTGATAGATTGAACAACATACAGCCTGACGTTATTTTATTAGATGTTATGATGCCCGTAATGGACGGTTTTACAGCCCTTGAACATATCAGAAGCAATGAAAAAACTTCCAAAACACCGGTAATCATTTTAACCGCCCTAAATGACAAAGAGTCGATAAGAAAAGGATTGGAAATTGGAGCAAACGACTATCTTACAAAACCGTACGACATAGGTGAGTTTAGGCTCAGGGTCGAAAATATGCTCAATATAAAACGCTACAATGATCTAATGGCGCAAACCAACTCTATACTGGAAGAAAAAGTTGCCGAGCGGACGGCAGAGCTCCAAGTTGCTTATTTAACTGCAAAAGATAATGAACTTGGAATTGTAGAAGTTTTAGGTCGTGCGGCTGAATTTCGCGATAACGAAACAGGAGCGCATATACAAAGAATGAGCAGATATAGTGCATTACTAGCAAAATCGCTTGGTTTTTCAGAAGAAGAAACCGAACTGATATTATACGCTTCAGCAATGCACGATGTCGGTAAAATTGGTATCGGCGACACAATACTACTCAAAGCCGGAAAACTAACCGCCGAGGAGTTTGATATTATGAAGACGCACCCTCAAATAGGCTATGATATATTGACGGTCAAAGATACGCCATTGACAAAAATGGCGGCCGAGATTGCCCTCACACACCATGAAAAAATTGACGGGACAGGTTATCCAAGAGGTCTAAAAGGAGAGCAAATTCCTATAAATGGTAGGATAGTAGCTATCGCAGACGTATTTGATGCCCTAACAAGTGAAAGACCGTATAAAAAAGCCCTAGATATAAATGAAAGTATACTCATCCTAAAAGACGGTTCCGGTACACATTTCGACCCGCGTATTTTACAAATATTTATAGACAATATCGAAGAAGTATTAGCAATCAAGGAAAAGTATGCAAATAATTGACACAATTCGCTCAAGCTTTAGGATTAAGCTCCTTCTAGGTTTTCTAGCCGCCGCCGTCATACCGTATATTATTACTATGATTGTGCTATTTGTAAATACTCAAGAAAAATTCAAACACGGAATCATAAAAGATCTCTCTTTTCAAGCGTCCATTATTGCAAATGAATTAGAAACAACGTTAAACGATATATACAAAGATTTCTCATTCTTATCAACTCTTCAAATTATGGACGACATACAGACAAACGATCTCGACAAGAGGATTTCTACACTCCTAGAAGCAAAAAAGAAAGATTTGCTACTAGAAGGAGAATATATTTGCGCAAATACGAACGGACAAATACTAGCATCGTCAAACCAGCATCTTATAGGCAAAACGATACCAAAAGAATATATTGTAGGCAACAATACCGGACTTCATTACTCTTCTTTGATCGGCACAAACTGTATAACATTTACCAAAATTATCAACGCATCCTACGACTCAACGACACCAATTGGAATTTTAATTTTAGAGTATGGGGTAAAAAATTTTGACCACTTCCTATATAATGAACCGTCGCGTTCGACTTTTCTATATAATCCGCTAACATCTCAAACAATAGCCGTAGAAGGTCGAGAACTACCAAATAAGAAACCATCAGGTATCGGAAACTTTGAAACGGCGACAACAATTACAAGTTATCAATCACTAAAATCACCGCTTCTTAAAAATTGGCACTTAGCCCTTAGCGAGGATAAAACAACGGCAATGCACATTATAGGTGACTTTCATCTACTAATGGCTATATCTTTATTTGTCGGGCTTCTTTTAATAATATCAGCCTCTTATGTGATAGCCGAAAAAGTGACCATGCCGATAAAAAAACTCTCCGATACCGCTTTATCGATAACAAAAAATCGCGACTTCACACAGCGAGTAAGCATAACGTCGAAAGACGAGATTAAGCAACTTGCAGACTCTTTTAACGGAATGGTTAGGGAAACGGGGCAGTTCTTAGAACATCTTGAGCGCGAAAACGAAGATAGGCTTCGTATGTTTATCAAGCTTATAGAAATGTTTAACTCTATAAGTCTTGCCGATAGTAGTGAAAAAAGCGTACAAATAGCGATAGACGAAATGAGAAACTTTCTGGATTGTCATGAGTTGGCATTTGAGAGTACGAGACCTAACGATGAACGACATATATTTGAAATTACGGTTCATAACTATAAAACAGACAGTGACGAGCCTTATGGATATATATGCGTTAGTGAATCTTGTTGCGAAGAAGAACACGACAGGCGCTTTTTCGGTGCGATTGTAAAGATGGTAGGCTTACAAATAGAAAAAATTAATCTCCTAAAAAATACACAAGCCGCTTCCGAGGCTAAATCATCATTTATCTCCAATATGTCCCACGAACTTCGAACACCGCTAAACGGTATTATTGGGTTTGCACAATTTCTCGGAACACTTGACAATTTCCCGCAAAACTACCGCTCAATTCCGAAAAAAATTGAGGTTGCAGGCAATCACCTATTGTTACTAATAAACGATATTTTGGATATGGCGAAAATAGAAGCCGGCAAAATAACGCCGTTCCCATTGCAGACTGATATTATACCGTTACTGGAAAACGTTCATTCAATGGTTTCCTATCAGCTCCAAGACAAAGGATTAGAGTTTATATTCGAACATCCTGAAAGTATAATAATCTCGACAGACCCAAAATTACTGAGCCAAATCGTCTTAAATCTGGTATCAAATGCTATAAAATTTACGGAAAACGGCTTCATAAAACTCGTCTGCACAAAAGAAAACAAAACCGTTACCGTTCAGGTTATAGATAGCGGTATTGGATTTGATAAGACGGACGGGGAAAAGTTATTTGGAGAATTTGAACAACTAGAGAATCCTTTGCAAAAAAAATATAAAGGAAGTGGGTTAGGTCTTGCTCTTAGTCGCAAACTATCAATTTTGCTCGGCGGAACATTGACGCTCGTTAGCGAAGGGCAAACAAAAGGAGCATTAGCTACGCTTACGTTTTGTGAGCTATAGTTAAAGTCGGGTATTATCAAATATACCAAATGATATAATCGACCAAGCCGCAAGAAGAGGAGTATATGAAGCCACTAGGACATTTGATAATAGCAAGTTTGTCTATCGTAATATTTTTAGGTTGCCAAAAAAAGAGTGAGGAAAATACACAAATAGTAGGCACGCCGATTTCTACGGCAAAAGTAACAAGATTAGATACGGCATATATAGAAAAATCTGTCGGCACCATAGATACCAAAAACTCTCCAACAATAAATGCCGAAGTTAACGGTCAGATTACAAAAGTGCTATGCGAAGTAGGTGACAAAGTATCTGCAGGACAAATATTGGCAACTATCGATGCTAGTCAATATCAAAATACAAAAGATATGGGTATTTCTCAAGTTAAACTATATGAATCACAACTTGTAAATCAAAAAAAAACAGTAGCTAGATATGAAGAACTACTTACTCAAAAATTTATTTCTGAAGCAAAATTAGACGATTTAAAAACCCAACAAAAAAACTATGAAGAACAGCTATCCTCAGCAAAAGCGGCTCTTAGGGAAAATGAAAGAAATATCGCAAAAAGCGTTATAAAATCTCCCATCAACGGTGTCGTGTATGCTAGAAACATATCCGTCGGGGACTTTGCTTCTATAGGTAAACCGCTCTTTAGTATAGTAAACTCTTCACTACTCGTCATAAAAGCGCCCTTTCCGCAAGGCGTAGGAGAAAAAATAAAAAAGGGGCAAATTGCGTATTTATACGTCGGCGAACAAGGTAGAAAATTGGAAGGCAGATTAACACAAATCAGACCTTACGTATCGGCTAACGGTAGTTCATTTGAGGCAATCATCACAATTAAAAATCCAGATGATTGGCTAGTCGGCTCAAGTATAAACGTAGAAGTTGTGACAAATGAACACAAAAATGCAATGAATGTTCCTGAAAATGCAGTGGTCCTTAGACCTGCAGGAACTGTCGTATACACAGTAAACGGCAATAGCGTCAAACAGAAAATCGTAACTATAGGCAACAAACAAAACGGAAAAATAGAAATCACAAGCGGCTTAATCGGAAATGAAACAGTAGCCACGGACGGTGCAGGACTATTAACCGACGGTGCAAAAATTATTGTAAAAGTAGCAAAGTGACACTTTCAGAACTCTCCATAAAACGCCATGTCTTGGCTTATATGTTTGGATTCGTCTTTATTATTATAGGATTTTTGGCATACAAAAATATCGGTATAGATAAATATCCCGACGTCGACTTTCCTATAATAGTCATCAACACCACGATGAAAGGCGCCAATCCTGATGTCATAGACGCTTCAATCACAAATATTATCGAAGAGCGCGTAAACTCAATTTCCGGTATAGACTACGTCAAATCAACGTCTGCTACTGGAACCTCAACTGTTATGATAAATTTTCTATTAGAAAAAGACGTTGAAGTTGCCTTCAATGAAGTAAAGGCAAAAGTTGACCAAGCCGTTAGAGAACTACCAAAAGATGCAGATGCTCCAATAGTAACCAAACTAGACTCAACCTCATCTGCTATTATGTGGCTTGCGCTTACCGGAGATAGAACTCTGCCTCAGCTTGACAACTATGCCAATACTATTTTGAAGAAAAAACTTGAAACAATAGACGGAGTCGGTGAGGTTAGACTTGGAGGATTGCGAGCTAGAAATATTAGAATAGAACTTAACGCCTCAAAAATGGCTAGTTATAAAATAGCAGTAACAGACGTAAAAAATGCCATAAATAATGAACACAGAATGTATCCAGGCGGTTTTTTGAGCGCTCAAAATAGTGAATACCTACTAAAACTAGATACTGAATATCACTCTCCTAATGAACTAAACAATCTAATAGTTGTAAATAGAGGCTCCTCTCCCGTAAGGCTAAAGGATATTGCCCTTATAAAAGACGATCTAGAAGACAACAGGAAATCAGCTAGATTAAACGGTGAATGGACGGTAGGGCTAGGAATAGTCAAGGTAAAAGGAGGAAATACCGTTCAAATAATCAACTCCGTAAAGGAAAAACTAAACAATGAAATAATTCCGGTTCTACCGCAAGGAATGAAATTAACAATCGCCTCCGACGACTCGACCTTCATAGAACAGATGGTAGCAGGACTAAAAGAACATCTCTTATTGGGTACGCTCCTGACCGCATTTATTGTTTGGTTTTTTCTAAAAAGTATTCGCTCGACCGTTATTATTTCAATTGCTATTCCTATTTCCCTATTTGGAGCAATCGGAATAATGTATCTTTTCGGCTATACATTCAACAAGCTGACGCTTTTAGCGCTTCTATTGCTTGTGGGTGTAGTCGTAGATGATGCAATAGTAGTACTAGAAAATATTTACAGGCACCTAGAAGAAGGCAAAGACAAATTAAAAGCCGCATTTGACGGCAGTAATCAAGTATTTTTTGCCGTTCTTGCCGCAACATTAAGCCTTGTGGCAATATTTGGTCCGGTCATGTTCATGGGCGGAATGATAGGAAGGTTTTTTAAGTCCTTTGCCGTAGTCGTAACCTTCGGAGTTATAGTTTCATTTTTAGTATCGCTCACAATTACACCGATGTTATGCTCTAGGCATTTGGCAAAAACGGAAACAAAAGGTATTATATACGGTTTTATCGATAGATTTTTTGAAACTATTGAAAACTTTTATAAAAAACTGCTTATCTTGGCTCTCAAAAATAGATACAAAGTCTTGATTTTGACTTTCATGTCGCTATTGGCTTCATTTATACCTTTTGCCAATATAGGAAAGGGCTTTGTGCCATATGAGGACTCAGGTAAATTTCTAATCTACGCAAAAGTCCCGCTAGGATCAAATATCAACTATATGCAACAAAAATTAGAACAGATAGAATCTCACCTAAAAACATATCCTGAAATAAAATCATTTTACTCCACTATAGGCTCAGAGGGTAACATGCTAGTAAGCGAGTCATACACCGTTGTGTCGCTAAGTGATAAGAGCGAAAGAAAACGCGGACAATTAGAAATTATTCAATTGATTCAAAAAGAGCTAAATACATATCCCGGTGTGGAAGCTTTCGTCTCGGAAGCGCCGATGTTCGGTGGAGGAAGAGGTGAAAAGTTACAATTTGCCCTCAAGGGACCAAATTTAGCAGAAGTTGTGAAATACTCGGAAGTCTTACAAAAAAAGCTAAGAGAAGATAGTTCTTTGGGCAAAATGGATATAGATATGAACCTAAACCTACCGCAACTAAAAATAATCCCCGATAGGACAAAAATAACAAATCTAGGACTAAATAGCGCCGTTGTTATAGACTCGGTAAATACGATGACAGGTGGAACCGTAATCGCAAAATATAACGACGAACCAGGAGACGGAGAAAGATACGATATTAGACTAAAAGGCGATGAAGCCGAGTTTCAAGACAAAACCGACTTATCAAAAATATACCTTAAAACACCTAGCGGCGAAATGGTGAGGCTTGATGAACTAGTTACAGTAAAGCCGATATTGGGCGCCGCTACCGTTATGAGGCAATCACTAGAGTATTCGGCTAATTTTTATTCAGACCCGATAATGCCGATAGGTGACGCCATAGCAAAAATAAATCAAGAAGCAAAAAATATTTTACCGCTAGGGTACAATTTAGAGTTCATAGGGCAAGCAAAAGAGTTTAAGAGAACGGCGGTAACAATGGGTGTTACTTTCGGTATGGCAATAGTATTATTATATGTTGTACTGGCTAGCCAATTTAATTCATTTATCCAACCGTTTGTCGTTATGTTGGCACAGCCAGTAGCTATTGTAGGCGGTATTTTCGGTCTTTATTTTACGGGACAGACACTCAATATATTTTCCATGATAGGGCTTGTGCTTTTGATAGGGCTTGTAGCAAAAAACTCTATTTTACTTGTAGATTTGACAAATCACCTGCGCGCTACCGGCAAAAGCATAGATGAAGCGATTAAAGAGGCTTGCCCTATAAGAATGAGGCCCGTACTAATGACGTCTGCAACAATAATATTAGCTATGTTACCTGCCGCAATCGGTATAGGTGCGGGAAGTGAAACCAATCAACCGTTGTCCATAGCCGTTATATTCGGCATGATTTCGTCAACGCTTCTCACTCTTGTTGTCGTACCGAGCGCATACTCTTTAGTTGAACACTATCTACAAAAAGATACGAGGGGTGAAAGATGAGGCTAATTTTACTACTTACGGTATTTGCCGGCGTATTATCGGCTTATGACTTGCAAGAAGTGTATGAACTCGCTTTACAACATGATCCGTCTTTTCAATCATCAAAAGAAGCTCTAAAAGCAGGCGAAGAGGTAGAATACCAAGGATATTCTGTTTTAATGCCGAAAATCAACCTGACATCGACTAGTGGTTACAACAATGTAGATAGCCAATACAAAAGTGCAATTCCTCTTTTTCCAAACGGACTTCAAAAGTATAATTCCAGCTCTTACGGTGCAAATCTAATTTGGCCGTTACTTAGAAAAGACTCTATAGACCTATACAGAGGTTCCAAGGTTTTACTACGAGAAGCAAAAGCCGCATTTGAAGGCGCAAAACAAGAGATACTACTTAGAACATCTGCGGCTTATTTTGATCTATTGGCGGCAAATGATAATATGGAGTTTTTACAAGCTCAAAAATCAGCTGTTTTTGCCGAGTTAGAAGATGCAAAGCTAAATTTCAAACTCGGTAATGTGACGCTAATAGAAACTAGCGAGGCTGAGGCTAGATACGACCTATTGGAAGCAAAAGTTTTACAGGCAAAACAAGATATCGCAGTAAAGAAAGATATTTTAGAAAAAATTACGGGAGAACATATAAACGATATAGCTAGATTATCGGATGTAATTGACGATAAAATATTTGAAAGCAAAAATTTAGATGAAATAAAACAGATGGCGCTCTCAAGTCCTACACTAAAAAGGGCAAAAGAACAAGCTGAATTTGCATCATTGGAATATGAAAGAACAAAAGCAGGATTTTACCCGGCCGTAGATGCGGTAGCCCAAAAGATGAGAACATCGGCAAACGGTTCGGCATACGGATTTGGACTCGAACAAACAACTAGTTACATAGGCTTATCATTAGAGTTCAACATATTTAACGGCGGTTATGATATGTCCAAAACTAGAGAAATGTTAGCCAAAAAGAATCAAGCTAAATACGACTATGAAGCTATGAAGCAGGACAATATGACGAAAGCTTTGCAAAGCTACCTAGCCGTTAATATAGGGTTGTCGCAAACAAAAGCGACAAAAAAAGCTTTAGAGTCAGCAAAGCTATCACTTGAAGCTTTCAAAACAGGCACAAAGATAGGCTTGAGAAATTCTACGGAGCTTCTAAATGCCGAAGAGGCTTTTTATGAAGCGCAAAAAAACTACTCAAACGCTAAATACTCACTAGTTATGAGCATGCTTAAGTTAAAAGCTATAACAAATGAGCTTGGAGATGACGATATAGAAACGATAAACAAATTTATGCGAAAGTAAAAAACAAATGGTCTCAAAAATCTTCAGGATTTTTTCGTCCTTACGTTATGAATATGAACCAAAATTAATACAACAACTACAAAAAGAGTATAAACTACAATTTTTATCAAAAGACCTCTTAGCAGGGCTTACCGTCGCTATTGTAGCTTTGCCACTATCAATGGCGATAGCCATAGCATCAAACGCCTCGCCGGAAAAAGGTCTATTTACGGCGGTTATCGCAGGCTTTTTAATATCACTCCTAGGAGGGAGTAAGTACCAAATAGGAGGTCCGACTGCCGCTTTTACCGTAACGGTCGCCCTTATATCGGCAAAACATGGATATGACGGCTTGGCATTAGCTACGATTATGGCCGGAATCATGTTGATTATTTTTGGTTTTGCAAAAGCCGGTGCGCTTATTAGATTCATTCCGTACCCTGTCGTTACCGGATTTACCTCGGGTATAGCTCTTTTGATATTTTTTTCGCAAATCAAAGATTTCTTCGGGCTTAACATCGCTCAAACACCGATAGATTTTATACACAAGCTAATAGTATATTCATCCCATTTTGACACAATAAACCCATATTCAACGACAATAGCAATATCCTCGGTACTTTTAATCATAGCTTGTCAAAAATTTGCGCCAAAAATTCCTGGTCCGCTAGCTGTCGTCGTCGTAAGCTCGCTTGCGGTTTATTTTTTTAATATTCCGGTTGAGACAATTGAGAGCAGATTTGGGCAAATCCCTGATATGCTTCCGTCACCTGCCTTACCTTCATTTTCGTTTGAAAAAGCTAGAGCCGTCTTGCCCGATGCAATAACAATCGCAGTCCTAGCCGCTATCGAATCACTACTAAGCGCAGTTGTAGCAGACGGAATGACCGGACAAAAACATAAATCAAATGCAGAACTTATAGGTCAAGGCGTGTCAAATATAGCTTCTAGTATGTTTGGCGGTATACCTGCAACGGGCGCAATCGCAAGAACGGCTACAAATATCAAAGCAGGTGCAGTTAGCCCGATAGCGGGAATGACGCATGCGGTTTGGCTATTAATATTCATGCTAGTCTTAACTCCACTAATAATAAAAGTTCCACTTGCCGCTCTTTCCGGTATCTTGACGATTATAGCTTGGAATATGAGTGAAATCAAACATATAAAATCTATTATGAGGGCGCCGAGAAGCGACAGATTTGTACTACTTGTTACTTTCATATTGACCGTTCTGGTTGATCTTAACTTTGCCGTTCAAGTAGGTATATCACTAGCATCTTTGGTATTTATACACAAAATGAGTCAAATAGGCGGAATAAAAGAGCTACACGCATACAATGAAGACTCAAATATCGACGAGTATGACCCTGAGGCGATACAGCTCAAAAACGTACCCGCAGGAGTTGAAGTCTATGAAATTTTCGGGCCGTTATTCTTTGGAATTGCAGACAAACTCAAAGATACTCTTCTATTAATGAACGAACCGCCAAAGGTTTTTGTGCTCAGAATGAGACATGTGCCGATAATGGACTCCGCTGGACTTCACGCCTTGAGCGAGCTATATGAGGGCTTAAAAAAGAACGGTACCGTCTTGGTACTGTCAGGTGTCAACGCAAATGTTATGAAGTTTATAGCCAAATCTCATCTAGACCATGAAATCGGACAAAACAATATATGTAAAAATATTGACGAAGCCCTTAGACGCTCAGAAGATATAATCGGCAAAAATTGACTATAAATATCAAGCTATCAATTAAGTATGCTAAAGATATGATAATAAAAATATGAGTCCAAAACTATACTAAGGTGTGCAGTTTGCTAGTATCTTTCAGTATGAGAAAAAAGCTAGCCACTTTACTGGCTATTTCATCTTTTTTACCAATCTTAGCGGTAGCTTTATCTATATATTTAGACTCAAATATAAATATTTTGAGCTATAAAAATATTGCTATTTTTGTAATATCTACGACCATTTCGTTACTTATAGTATTTAAATTTACGGACTATATGTTTTCTCCGATTCAAAAACTTGTAGATTTTATAAGATCAACACCGCAAATAAATATAACTCCATCAGAAGACGACCTTGAAACGCTATCAAGTACGATAAACAATACGGTTGAAAAACTATCAACTACAAATAGTTTTTTGGAACAAAAAGTACTCCAACTAAGTCTAGAAGATGAGGTTTTAAAAAAAGCGTTAGAGTTTCAAAAAACTCTTCTAGAAAATAGCGCCACGGCTATAATGCTTATGTCGTCCAAAAGAATAATACTTGAGGTAAACAAAGAGACTTGCAAGATGCTAGGATATACGGAAGGCGAGTTAGTTGGGCAAAGCGCCGAGATAATTCACATCAATAAAGAAGCTTTTTTGAAATGGGGACCGAAATTTGAAGCGGTAAAAAAAGGGAAAGAGATTTCGAATGCAGAATACTTTTTCAAAAGAAAAGACGGTGTTGTTATATGGTGTGCCATATACGGTTCTAGTGTAGAGTTAGATAATGGCGAATACGGCGTCATCTGGAGCATACTTGATATTAGTAAACGAAAGCAGATTGAAAATGAATTGCAAAAAAGCTATAAGGAGCTTGAAAATATCAACAATAGTTTAGAGCATAAAGTAGAGGAAAGAACTAGCGAATTACAAAAACTAAACGACTCTTTACGTTCATCTGAAGACACAATAAAAGCGATACTCAACATCCAAGACAACCTTGTTATCGTAACGGACGGTAAAAAAATCATACACGCAAACAGTGCTTTTTTGAATTATTTTCAATGCAAAGATATAAAAGAAATTCAAGGCGAGGAGTGTTTTTGTATATGGCTATTATTCGAGCCTCCTTTGGTGCACGATGATGAGCCTTGCGGCAAATGGTTAGATAGAATAGAAAGGCACGGCTGGCGTGTTAATATACGAAATAAAGAAACAGGAATACTTAAAAACTTTATAGTAGTCGCTAAACCTTTTACCCAAAAAGAAGGTCTATTTGTTGTGACTTTTACTGATATAACAATATTACAAGAAGAAAGGGATTATTTCGTGCATCTTGCGGCAACAGATGCGCTAACAGGTCTACACAACAGGGCAAAACTAAACGAAACCTTAGAATACAGTATACAAAAAGCTAAGCGCTACTCACAACCGTTTTGCGTCATCATATTCGATGCCGACCTCTTCAAACAAGTAAATGATACGCACGGACATCAAGTCGGGGATTCAGTGTTGCAAAAAATTGCCGCAATAACAAAAGAAAATGTCCGCTCTAGTGATTTTATAGCCAGATACGGCGGCGAGGAATTTGTCATATTGGCACCAAGTACGCCGTTAGAGCATGCAAAAATTATGGCGGAGAAGCTTAGGTATACTATTGAAAATTCCGCAATAGAAGGTTTAAACATCACGTGTAGTTTTGGTATAGCAGAGTTAATGCCTGACGATACGCCGGAAGAATTGATCAAAAGAGCAGACGGGCTTTTATATAAAGCAAAACAAAGCGGCAGGAATCAAGTACAAGCTTAAGTAGGGGATAAGATGCGAAGACGAGACTTTTTAAAATTCACAGCCGCAACCGGACTACTAGGAGTTTATCCGGCGATTTCTATTGCAGGTGATGCAAAAGATAATTTTATACTTCACAACAACCTAAGGGATACTACAAGAACTATTATAGATGAGATATTTAAAACAAATGAGTATTATTCAAAATCCAAGGGTACTGACTTTTTTGAAACTTTCAAAAAATCACAACAACCAAGAACAACGGTAATAGGTTGTTGTGATTCTAGATTTCAAACCATATCGCTAGATAATACGCCAGAAAACGATATGTTCGTCATAAGAAATATAGGTAATCAATTTACGTCAAACGAAGGCTCCGTAGAATATGGAATTCATCATCTGCACACTCCGCTATTATTAATAGTAGGGCATAGTAGATGCGGAGCTATTAAGGCGGCTCTAAGCGACTATTCAGACGAATCAAGCGCGATCAGAAGAGAAATTGACACACTTTGTCTATCCGTTAAAAAATCGAAGCTTTACGGCTCGGAAGAGCAAAAATGGCTACTTGCAGTTATTCAAAATGTTAAAATGCAAGCAGAGTATGCATATAGAAGATTTGAAGATGATGTAATCTCAGGTAAATTAACAATTCTTGGCGTCGTATTTGACCTAGCAAATGACTTCAAAGAGGGATACGGTAAGCTAAAAATAGTTTCGCTAAACGGCGATGGAGACCCTGAAAGATTTATGGATAATAATCTAATAAGGGCGATAACGATAACAAGGAAATAGGCATACAAAAAAGTATGCCTATATGAAATTTACTACAACTGCTCCGGCATGTATATAATTCTACCACAATTGGCGCAAGTGGTAATATCTTCGCTTCTGATAGCTTTCCTATAGGTATCTTCCGTTACAAGTGTATGGCAACCCATGCACGCCTTGTTAATAATAGGCACAACCGTACTGCTACCGGCCCATCTTTTTATTTTTTGATAAAATAGATTAACCTTTGGATTTATCTCTCTTTGAACTTTTTCTTTTTTCGTATAAACTTCAGTTTTACTTTTTTCAAGCTCATCAAGCTCGTCTTTTAGCTCAGCTTCGGCTTTTGTCATTTCAGACTTCACGCTATCCAACTCAGCGCTTAATTGGACAATTCTATCTTTCTTAGAGGACTCTTGTTTATCAAGTCTATCTATTTCCTCATTTGTAGCGCCGATCTGCTCTCTAGCAATCTCTTCTTCTATTTGTAGGGATTTAATTTCTCTTTCGCTCTTGACTGAATTTGATTTTTTTGCAATATCATTTAATTTCGCACTTAAATCTTTCAACGAACTGTCTGCTTTGTTTTTTCTATATCCTATCTCTTTTATCTCTTCCGTCAAATCAGAAATATCTTTTTGTATTTTTCCTGCTTTTTCGCCTAGCTTATTTAGTCCGTCTTTTAGTTTTTGTTCTTTTGGACCGAATGAGTCGATTTCTCTATCGACTTCTGAAAGTTCAATGACTTTTTTTAGATGTTCGTTCATGCTTGCTTGTTTCCTTTAGTATTGTCCAAACGGGTTTTTAGAATTTGTAATTATAACCTCTATTGGCAAAATTTTCAAAATTTTAGCCATAGACTCAGAGAAACAAAGCTCAGACGCATAGTGTGTAACATCTATAATTCCAACTCCTCTTTCACTTGCTTCAAACGCCGTATGGTATTTGACATCTCCTGTCAAAAAGACATCACAGCCCGAATCAAAAACAAACTCGCCTCCACTTCCGGTAGTAATTCCTATCGAAGTAATACGTGACTGCTTCGGTAAGACACAATTTACATTTTGCAATCCAAGCTTTGTCTTTACCAAATCTACAAGCTCATCAAAGCTCATATCAACCGCGGCTTTGCAAATAAACTCATCCTGAAGAAAAGAATCAAAGCCCAAAATTTCAGAGACAAAGTAGCTATTCATAACACTTTTGTCATAGTTGGTATGCATTGATATAATCGATATATCTTTCTTAATAGCTTCATGGATTATTTTACCGACAGTCGAATCCAAATCTATCGTCTTTATCGCAGAAAAAATAAATGGGTGGTGAGTAATAATTAAAGAGCCTTGCGGGGCATTTTGTACAACGTCAAGAGAGGCATCCAAAGAGAGGACAATTTTTGACACATCACTATCTCTTCGCCCTATCAATATACCGCTATTATCCCAAGATTCAGCCAAAGCAAAAGGACTTTTTACATCCAATAAAACATATATTTCACCTAATTTCATCTGAACTTACCGACTCTCTCATTTCTGTCCGGCTCTTGCTCTTTATACATTATGGCGCTTGCCTTTGCGAGTTCCCTTATTTTTAGGATATAGTTTGCCCTCTCAGTAACCGAGATAGCTTTTCTTGCGTCAAGCGTATTAAAACAGTGTGAAGCCAAAATGCATTGGTCATACGCCGGAAGAGGAAGATTTGCCGCAAGTGCATTTTTACACTCGCTTACCGCATCGTCGAAATGGCGAAAGAGCATCTCCACGTTTGCTACCTCAAAGTTATATGTACTAAATTCTCTCTCCGTCTCATAGTGCATATCGGCATATTTATATCCTGTAGACCATTCTAGATCATACACGTTTTCAACGCCTTGCAAATACATTGCAAGCCTCTCCATACCGTACGTTATCTCAACAGGCGTCGGTGTGCATGTTATACCTGCAACTTGTTGAAAATACGTAAACTGTGTAACCTCCATTCCATCAAGCCACACCTCCCAACCAAGCCCCCAAGCTCCAAGCGTAGGAGACTCCCAATTATCCTCAACGAAACGAATATCGTGTTTTGAAAGATCAAGCCCAAGATACTCCAAGCTTTTTAGATAAAGTTCTTGGATATTGTCGGGACTTGGTTTTATAATAACCTGAAACTGATAGTACGCTCCAAGTCTATTTGGATTTTCACCATATCTACCGTCAGATGGACGACGAGACGGAGCTACATATGCAACGCTCCAATTTGAATTATCAAGACTTCTTAGAAGAGTAGCAGGATGAAATGTACCGGCACCGGCCGGTAAGTCATAAGGTTGAACGATATTACAACCGTTATCTGCCCAAAACTGTTGAAGTTTTAAAAACATATGCGAAAAAGAAATAGCCATAAAATCACCTTTTGTAGTCATTAATAAATTCTGGAATATTAGCATACGTTTGTGGAATAGTCATCCGCAAGATGCGGCAAAAAAATATTGGCTATTTATAAAGCCGTGTATGAAAAAAATCTATAGTCTCAAATAAATAAAACATACCTACTCCAATTCCAAATGCAATAACAAGCTTGATTAAACCAAGAGATGAAAAGGCAAAAAAATTAGCAATAAACGGAATTGACACAATAAATACAAGGCTAAGTAGCGTTATCAAAATTACCGTCAAACCAACCATATTAATCTCGGTAAATGTTTTAATACTATAACTACTAAGATGAGATCTAACACTAAAAATAAGAACGACATTTGCCACAACCAACACGACAAACGCCATAGCTTTTGCGGTTGTAGTTTCTACGCCAAAAGTCAATAATAGCCAATAAAATCCGACTATAACAATAGACGCCGCACTACCTTGCAAAATACTTAGTAGCAACTGCATAGGAGTAAAAAGCTTCTCGCTTGGAGATCTTGGCGGTTTTTGCATAATATACATATCTGCTTTTTCAGCTTCAAATACCACTGAGCATGCCGGATTAATTATAAGCTCTAAAAAAGCAATATGAATCGGAGCTAATATCAACGGCAAGCCAAATAATAAAGGCAAAATAGAAAGCCCTATCATAGGTATATGCACAGCTAACGTATAGGTCATAGCTCGGCGCAAATTAGTAAAAATCCGTCTACCCAACCTAATAGCTTCAACAATAGCATTAAAGTCATCCTCAAGCAACACTAAAGATGCGGCTTCCCTAGCAACATCGGTACCTCTTTTGCCCATGGCAATACCGATATGAGCTGATTTTAAAGCTGGAGCATCATTGACACCGTCTCCGGTCATTGCTACGATTTCGCCATTTGTTTTCAATGCCTCTACGATTAATAGCTTCTGCCTAGAAGTAACTCTTGCAAAAATATTGACATCTTTTACTTTACTAGCAAGTAAATCTTTGTCCAATGAGTCTATCTCTAAACCGGTCATAGTCGTAGCGTGCCTAATGCCGCTTTTAGAAGCAATAGCCATTGCTGTTTTTGGATGGTCACCAGTTATCATAACGACACGGATACCGGCGCGCTGACACTCCTCTATCGCACTTGGCACCTCATCGCGAATTGGATCAGCCAAACCGACAAGCCCTAAAAATTTAAACTCAAAATCATGCTGAATTTTTGGCAATTCACTACCACTATAAAGCGCCTTTGCGACACCTATCACCCTAAGCCCAGTGTTTGCCATCAGTACGGCTTGTTGTAGTACGGCTCTCTTTTTGGCTTCATCCAAATGACATAAATCAGTAATTGCTTCCGGTGCGCCTTTTGTTGCAACCGCACTTCGTTTGCCTTCAGGAATACGCCATAAATGAGACATAGCCAAAAGCTCGGGTGATATTTCATACTCTTTAACCAAATCCCAATCATTATGTATATGTTCGGTATTTGCAAGATATTGTCCAGCCAAAATATGAAAAGCATGCTCCATGGGGTCGTGCGGCTTTATTTCGCTTGCCAATACACAATATTCGATAAGCTCATGGAATTCTTCCGGTAGTTCTTCTATCTTTGCAGTGTCAAGAAGAGTATTGTTGACCGACAACAAGGATACCGCCATTTTATTTTGTGTTAATGTACCGGTCTTGTCGACGCACAGAACAGTTGTTTTTCCCAAAGTCTCGATTGCGCTTAAGCGTCTAGTTAACACTCTATGCTTTGCTATACGCATAGCCCCAAATGCCATAAAAATTATCATAATAACAGGAAACTCTTGCGGAAGAATACCCATAGCAAGAGTAATGCCTGCTAAAAGACCTTGAAGCAGTGAACCACGGAGTGCAATATATAAAAGTAACACAAGCAAACACAATCCAATCCCTATAACTGCTAATTGCTTAGCAAGAGACGCTATCTCTTTTTGTAAAGGCGAAATTTCACTCTCTATCGTTTGAATTGTTTTACCTATCTTGCCAAGTTCAGTATTTGAACCGATAGCCGCAACCTCCATAACAGCTTGGCCGCACACAATAAGCGTCCCCGCAAATAAGTTAACAATGCCGCTAGGCTCGGTATTTTTTTGAATACTGACAGACTCTCCGGTAAGCATCGATTCATCTACGGCAAGCTCATGCGATGTAATCACTCTTCCGTCGGCAGGAATACGGTCTCCTTCCGACAAAAAAAGAATATCGCCCCTAACCACTTCGCTACCTGCTATTCTTGTCGGCTTACCGCCTCTTAGCGCTACCGCACGAGGGCTAGAAAGATCCCTGAGCGCTTCAATAGCCTTTTCAGTGCGCCTTTCTTGAAAAATAGTAACGCCCATAATGACAAAAACAAATCCAAGCAATATAAGAGCTTCGTGAGCATCGCCCATTGCAAGATATATTCCTCCTGCACAAATCAACAAAATAAACATAGGCTCGCGTATCACTTCAATTGCTATCTTTAAGACAGAACGGCTTTGACTAGAACAAAGCTCATTAAAACCCTCTACGGCTTGCAATCTAGAAACCTCAGCCGAGGTTAGCCCATTTGGAACGGTGTTATCACTCACTGCAAATATTTACTAATACGTTAAGCGTAAAATACAGCATATCAACGCGTCCTTATTATTACTCTACACAGAAAAGTCGGCTCACTTAAGAAAATTTAAGAAAAATACTCAAAAAGTAGCTCTATTTCGCTCGCATTATCCAATCTTATATCGGCTCCATCGACATCTTCGCCAAATCCCCAAGACGCAAAAGCAGATTTTACACCGGCTCTTGCGGCTGATTTTATATCTTTAATACTATCTCCAACCATGAACGGAACAAAATCACCGCTTCCGTAAGCATATCTATCAAGTATCAGATTTAGCATATCAGGATTCGGTTTCGGACTCTCAACCAAATCAGCGCCAACCAAGTGGTCAAAAAAACTATCTATTTTTAACGATGCTAACATTTTTACGGCAAACATACTTGCTCCGTTCGTAGCTACCGACAAATAAAAACCGCCTTTTTTAAAACGCTCCAATGCCCCTACTACTCCATCGTAAGCCATAAGACTATTTGTACAAATATCTAAATAAAAAGTCTCAAAAAGCTCCTTTTGTCTAGCAGTAAAAACATTTGTACCATAAAAAACCTCTGCCGGATTTATGTCGTCTTTATTGATATTGGAAGTTATAAAATCTTTATGAAGAGGTGGAAGTCCAGAGTCTGCTCTAACAAAATTAATGGCACTAGAAATATTATCCGAACTATCTACAAGAGTGCCGTCTAGATCGAATATTACGATTTTCTTACTCATGAGTTGTGAGCGTGTTTTTCAACCACCTGCCCCCACATTAGCTTATATTTCCGCTTCATAAATTCTAATTCTTCTTGTGCAACCCTAAGCTGTTCGTTTAATAGTTTTATAGACTCCCTATCGGTATCATAAATATCTTGCATCGAAAGTAGCCCCTCTTTTAAAAACATATTTTCACGCTTTACGGCTTCTATCGTTTCATCTTTTGCGGCAACAACCTTTTCATGAAAAGCTACTATAGTTCCTATTGTCTTTTCTATAAAATTGGCGCCGCCCACCTCGCGTTTATCAGGGTCTAAAATTTCAACGCCGCTTGCCAAGGCTACTTTTGTCCCCTCTGCTACATCGATATAAATCCCGTCATCTTTATCTATAAATTTTAGCTTGCCCTCAGAGCAAAGTTCAAATATCTCATGTTCATCCATTCCGGACATGTGCGCGAACTCTTCCAGCTTCATCAGGCTTGCCATCTGTATACCTTTTATTTTAGGAATTTTTCAATTTTATGAGAATCTTTTTCTACATTAGTTGCTTTGTTTTTTTTATCTTCAAGAAGTTTTTTTGAAAGGCTCTCATTACTGATAGCCAAAATCTGTACGGCCAACATAGCCGCATTAACGGCCCCTGCTTTACCTATGGCAACCGTAGCAACAGGCATCCCTCCTGGCATCTGCACGGTTGAAAGCAATGCGTCAAGCCCTTCCATTAAACCGCCCTTCATAGGAATGCCGATAACAGGCTTTGTCGTTAAACTAGCAACAACGCCAGCCAAGTGAGCCGCCATTCCTGCGGCACATATAAACATCTTAGAACCTCTACTCTCGGCATCCTTAACATACTCATGAGTTCTATCGGGACTTCTATGGGCACTAGAAACAAGTATTTCGTATTTAACATCAAATTTTTCTAGCGTTTTTGCACACTCTTCCATTATTTCATAATCACTTTTACTGCCCATCATTATAGAAACAAAATCCATTGTTACACCCTTGCAAAAATTTATTTTGATTCTATCAAATTTTATTTGATGTTAGACTCCATGCATTTAACTAGATTTACCTTGATTTACCGCCTATTGGTGCTAAAATCAGCTATAGTGGTTAGAATATTACGAACAAATAGGATATTTTATTTTAAACAGGAAATACAAACAATATGCAAAAAAGAATGCTACTACTATTAACAGCTTTGTCTTCTACCATATCCATTGTCAACGCCGATGATATTACGACAACTATGTTTTCAGGACAAAATATACAAAAAGATACAAGATGTCCGCAAAACGAAATGAGTATATTCAAGGATTTAAACCTGACAAATGAGCAAATATCTCAGATAAAACTATTTCGGCAGCAGATGCGGGTAAAAGTCGGGGACGATAGTAGAGAACATCTTTTTATCAAATATGTACAAAACGGCGTATTTGACAAGAAAGGCTACATAGCATCCAGCAATCAAAAAGCGCTCCAGAAAACAGACGCAATGGCCGCTTACTTTGAAAAAATATACAATATTTTAACGCCTGAACAAAAAGTAAAATTAAAAAACAAAATATCGGAGAAGTAAATGTTAAAAGTTATGATAATAGAAGATGACACTGAAATGTCGGAACTACTTAGTGATTATCTCATCAAACACGACATATACGCAAGGTCTTTCAATGAGCCTATGAGCGCGCTTAAAAATATTGCCGATGTTGATTATGATTTGATTATTTTAGATTTAGGACTACCGTTCATGGATGGAATGGATGTACTAAAAGAGTTGCAAGACAAACCTCATCCGCCTATTATCATTTCATCGGCTAGAGGTTCTATCGACGATAAAGTAGCAGGGCTAGAACTAGGAGCCGCCGATTACCTTCCAAAACCGTTTGATCCGAGAGAGTTAGTGGCTAGAATTAACGCCGCCGTTAGACAAAACGGTTCTTTGGTTTCGACAGAACAAAAAACCCCGTTTGCGCTTAATGAAAAGGCTAGAACAATATCAAGAGACGGCAAGAATTTATATCTAACGCCTGCCGAGTTTGACGTTCTATCACTACTAATGAGCAATCCAAATACTGTTTTTAGCAGAGACCAGATTGTTGATAATGTAGAAAATATGAAATGGGAAAGCGTCGCAAAAAGCGTAGACGTAATCATCGGTAGAATCAGACAAAAAATAGGTGATTCACTAAAGCCTCACAGGCATGTGGTTACGGTAAAAAATGCTGGGTATAAGTTTGTTCCTTAATATAAAAAACTCTATATTTTTCAAACTTCGTATACTTTTTGGAGCTTTTTTATTTGTTTTGACGGTGCTTTCCCTTATCGTGTTTATCGCCGCAGATTTAACAATCAAAAAAGAGTTTGTAGATAGGGTTCATTTTTTTGTAGCAAACCTAGATGACGCCGTAGAAATAAGAGATATTTTAGCTGTTTGCAATAAATTAAATGTAACGGCAATAACAGATAAAAAAGAAATTAGCTCCAGAATAAATAATGCAAACGATATTATAGAAATACAAAACCCACACTCACCGCTCTTGAACCTATATACACTACGTACATATCTTGACAGTTCGGTCATAATAGAAAGCTACGGAGAAAAGATTATCGTAAATGATGCAAAATCGCATATACTTGTATATTCAAGCCTTAGCTTATTAATTATTGCATTATACGGCACGCTTTTTGGTATCTATAGAGCCATCTACAAAAGCTTAATTCCGCTCAGAGGATTAAAAGAGGCTATCAGGCGTTTTGGCGATGGAGACATGAGCATATCTACACATACTGATAAGCTCGATGAAATAGGCGAAATCGCTAATCAGTTCGACCATGCCGTAAAGAAAATTAGAGATTTGACGCATGCAAAAGAGGCTTTTTTGACTGGTGCGGCACATGAACTTAAAACCCCGATAGCAAAAGCTATAATCGCCGCTCATTTACTAGAAGACTCGAAACAAAAAAAGACATTACTCGATATTTTTGATTATCAAAAAAACCTTATAGACGACATGCTAACGCTTAACGGTTTTGAACTAATTACGCACAATGATGGCTTTGAAGAAGTAGAGCTTAGAAAATTTATCGATGATATAGTATCTCTTTATCAAACAGTAGAATCTAAATCAGTTGATATATTAGGCGAAGAGGTTAAAATAAACACAAACAAGAGACTACTAAAACTCATACTCCAAAACTTAATCCAAAATGGGTTGAAATTTAGTAGCGACGGTATGGTTATTATAGATATTCTATCAGATAAAATAGAGGTTACGACAACAGGCGAAGAGCTAGCGGAACCAGTTTGGAAATACTTTGAACCGTTCTATAAAGAAAACTCCGTAAGAAACAAAACAGGCACCGGACTCGGTTTGTATATATCAAAAAAAGCCGCCGAACTACTAGGTTTTAAGCTAATCTACATTTATAAAAACGGTAAAAATACTTTTGCTTTAGTTTTTTAATTGATTTTTTAAGTATTCTCTCATTTTTGTAGGCAAAGCAAATTCAGCCGTATGGATTTCAGTATTGTAGTAATACAAATCGTCCAATAAATCAGACTTTTGCAATACTAAATCCGCTGTAGGGTGGTAAAAATTTGACGCAAACACAAAATTTAAATGATGATAAGGCATAACTATTCTAAAATGAGAGTCAAAAAGAGTTAAATCATCCTTTATTCTACCGTCCATACTTCTTGCAATAACGATACCGTCATCTTTTAATGCCGTAAAAACTTTTTTTAGTAACTCTTTATTAATAAGCTCGTCAACAACTATAATATCAAAAAATTTATGCTCATTGATTTCGTGTGATATTTTAGGCTTCACCGAGTGCTTAGCGGCTTGTTGTACCAAATCATCTGGATGATGCGTAATAAACAATGCTTCTTTTATATCGGAATGAACACAAAAAGGTACATGAATCGCCATCTCGGCAAGTATATTTTCTCTATTTGATAGCAGATTAAAAAACATCAACAAAACCTTTGAAACTATGAATTTATTTGACTCATTTTAGCCGTTTTGCGCTAAAATATCGGAACGAAACAAACTCGCAAGGAAGTTAAAATGTGCGTAGAAAGAGTTCAGAGAATCATGATGGCAATCGTACTTTCCATCTCGTTTTACTGTTTTACTATTCCCGGTCTAAACTCAATAGGACTCTTGATTTTAGGGTTCGTAATAGTTATGATAGTCGTATGGGCTATCACGGACTTCTGTCCTTCTATTTGGATGCTTAGTAAAATAATGCCAAAATGTAATGATAAAAAATAAAAACGGATAAATATGCAAAAAGTAAGCTATAAAGATTCAGGCGTTGACATAGATGCAGGAAATGAACTTGTCGAAAAGATTAAGCCGTTAGCAAAATCGACTTTTTCACCCCTAGTTCTTGGCGGTGTAGGCTCATTTTCAGGCGCTTACGAGCTTCCGTCCGGCTATAAAGAGCCGGTGCTTATGGCGGCAACCGACGGCGTAGGTACAAAACTAAAACTAGCAATAGATAGCGGCAGACTCGACGGCGTAGGTATCGACCTTGTTGCAATGTGCGTAAACGACCTTGTATGCAACTTTGCAGAACCGATGTTTTTCCTGGACTACTATGCTACAGGTAAATTAAGCGTTGAACATGCCGAAACCGTCATAGCTTCGATAGCCGAAGGATGCAAGAGAGCTGAATGCTCCCTAATAGGCGGCGAGACTGCTGAAATGCCTGGAATGTATTTCAAAAATGACTTTGATTTGGCCGGTTTTTCTGTAGGAATCGCCGAAAAAGCCGACGCAAAAAGAGAAAATAGATGCCACGCCGGAGATGTGCTTATAGCTCTCCCATCAAGCGGTGTTCACTCAAACGGATATTCACTCGTACGAAAACTAATCTTTGAAAAGCTTGGACACAGATTCACCGATGAGTTTAACGGAGAGACAATGGCTGATATACTCTTAAAACCTACTAGAATATACGTAAAAGAGTTTAAAAAGTGCAAAAATAAGCTAAACGCTCTTTCACACATTACAGGCGGTGGAATAACTGAAAACCTCCCTCGTGTACTTCCGGATAATCTAAAAGCCGTCATCAAAAAATCAGACATCAGAGTATTGCCGATATTTGAATATATGAGTAAATACGTTGAAGAATCTGAAATGATGAGAACGTTCAATATGGGTGTTGGGATGATTTGGGTCGTTAGCCCAGAAAACGTAGCTGAAGTTCTAGCAAATACCGATGGATACGTGCTTGGCGAACTAGCAAACGGCGCAAAAGAAGTAGAATACATTTAGTGGACTTTATTTTTATAGTCTCAAAGATTTTCATATTCGGGGTACTCTCCCCCGTTCCACTCATACTGCTTCTAATCATATTGGGCTTCAAAATCACAAAATCACCCAAGCTACAAATCACGACTTTTGTATCGGCTTTTTTATTGTGGTTTCTCTCATCCGACTTCGGGACGCTCATCATCGTAAAACCTCTAGAATCAAAATATACAAAAACAGTAGAGCTAAAAGGTCCATATGATGCCATAGTTTCACTAGGCGGTGGAGCAGGATTTTTTAGCGATGACAATAATCTATCAAGCTTTACTGAAAGGCGTTTTAACGAAGCTTTCTTGATAGCTTCCAAACTCAACCTACCTCTAGTCTTTAGCGGCGGCGGAGAAAAAATCGGCGGAATAAATGAAGCAAAATGCGTAGAAGCTAGGACAAAATATATGCTAGATTCACTAGGCATCAACGCTCCTCTTGTCTACAAACCTCATCAGTTCTCATTTGCGTTTGACGACAAGAGCCAAGATACCTTTGAAAATGCCAAAGAAAGCTACAAAATCATCGCCTCAAGTGGAGTCAAAAATCCTTCTATCATCCTTGTCACAAGTGCTACACACATGAATAGAAGTGTAAAGCTATTTGAAAAAGCAGGATTTACCGTCACGCCAAAAGCGGCAGACTTCCTATACAACAACAAGCCAAAGTTTGACCCATTCTCGTTTTTACCGACTTTCGGACAACTTGGTAATAGTTTTAGGGCGATTTATGAGTATTTTGGGTTGGTGAAGTTTTATATTTTGTCGAGGTAAAAAACAACCTGCTATGAACTTACTATGTTAAAAGTCAACTCTCCATATAGCCTTTGCGCTCTTCGCGAGCTCATCTTGTCGTTTTTTCAGATTACTTGGATTCCAATCATTATACATGAGCATACTTGATAATTTATAAGAAGATTTTTTATACTCAATCAATTTCTCATCAAAACTTTTTGTCCCAATTTTACTATTAATAGAAGACTCCAAAAGCGTATAGTTACCGAGCCAAAACCTTAGTTTTTCTATCTCTTCCAAACTAAATTTACTTTGCCAATCATCCGATTCTGACGGATTTTCCGGCAGTATATGCTCTATGGTGGCACTATTTGTCTCATAATCATGCGCAGAACCTGACAACTTGTTTTCGAAATTTATCAATATATATCTGACAAGATTTTTGTGTCTACCGGTATCTATGCTTGTTGTAGAAAAACTCTTCTCAAACTCATCATCATCAACATATATTTTCTTTAACTCGTCAAAAACATTTTTTGCCTTCGTAATTTCTCCATTTGCTATTTTGATTGCGCACTTATTATATGTTCGCTCCATCTCATTTGGATTTAGTCTTCCGATTGCAGAATATCTAAAAGAGATAATTGAGCATATTTTTAGAACCTTTACAAACTCGCTCTCTTCTAGCTTTTTGTATGCGCTTAAAAGCAATGGTATTTGCTGTTTGACATCAAATAGTTTTAACTCACTTAGTCTATATTTTAGCTCTTTTGATTCACTATAGCTTGACCAGATTTCGTCTGCCGGATTTCTCAAAGCTATATAAATCGGTGCTAACTCTTTGAGATTATTGACTAGTTCAAATACATCTTTGTGATTTAGCACACTTTTTTTTACTTCTTTGTAAAGTGCATTTTGTCTGACTAGTTGATTTTTGGAGTTTATGTAATACCTTAGGAAATTTGGAAACTCTTTCGTTCCTACGGTATTGTTTATCAAACTCCATTCCGATTGCAAAATCTTCAAGTCACCTCCACTGCCTCCGACCAATGAAAACAGATAGTTTTTTAGCAAATCTGTTGCCGTTAGCTCAACTCCCCTAGCATTTAGTGTCTCAAAAAGCGTATAGGCATTGAGTTCGTCCTCTACGGCTATCATGATAAATTTTACTCTATCGGCAACAATGTCAGTAAGATATACCGCTATCTCCTCACCGCTTTTACCGTTCAATTTTTCTTTTAACTTTTTGTAAAAATATTCAAAAGCACTATAGAGCATCTTGTTCGAGTTGTCTTCCTTTATAAGCACAGGTTTTGCAGGTTTTTCACACTGCACGATGTACCTGCTAAAGAAGTGATTATTGACGCTATTGAGCTCTAACTTTGATGTTCTCATCAATGAAGCAGGATTTTTGTCTCCCAAGTATTGTCTAGAAAAAATATCTATCCTCTCTTCGTTTTGAACCGTTTCTATACCGCTACTCGCCATATCTTTTAGTATTTGGATGATAGCTATAATAAATATACTCAGAGTCGTGATTCTTTGTTGTCCATCTATAATCGAGTATTGCTTATTGTCGGATGACTGCAAAACAATAGCACCCATATAGTGCGGATGTTTACTCTTTTCCAATTCATTTAGGTCGAAAAACAGGTCTTCCCACTTATCCTCATCCCAAGAGTAGTCCCTCTGATACGGCGGCACGATATATCTCTTGCCATTACCAAGCAACTCGGCAAGTGTGATAGTTTTGGTCTCTAAAAAGTTATTTGCCATTACTTTTACCCTCTATGATTTCTATATTCTTCCGTTGTTAGATTATACAATTTGTAAACCATATCGTCAATCTCTTTTTCAAGTTTGCTCGTGTCACCGCCGCTCTTTTTTAGTTCTAAGATTTTATCCACTTTGTTAATAAACTGCTTTTTGTATTCATACGGCAATGCTAACACATTTTTTTCTAAAAGCTAAATATAGTCTTGTTACATAGCATATCAAAGGTTACTAAATTTTTTACAAATATTTTTTCATCTTCAAACTGAGTTTAAACTCGACTTTAGTATCACTAGATAGACTATTAAACAATATTTCAGCGTGTTTTATTTTTTTCTCTTCATCCTTAAAAAGAGCTCTTTTTTGCTTATCTTCTGTTTCTATGATTGGGTTTAGAGCTTGTGTACCATCTTTGTTTTTGACTATATAAGCAAAGTCTTGTGAATAGGTTTCTCCACCTGCTACTGGTATACATATTGAGTTTTTTGGAATTTTGGTTGTCAAGCGACACAATAATCCTGCACACTCAAAAAAGCTCTAACATTTAATCATCTTTATAATCCTTTAAACCCAAAAAACAATCGTGATTATGCTTGATTTTGTTATATTACGCCAAGTAAAAATCAGGGGCGACAATGAACAAAAAAGCGGTCTGTATCATAAGCGGCGGGATGGATAGCGCCACGGCTGGCAAAATCACAAAAGATTTGGGGTTTGAGATAGTGGCTGTACATTTCAACTACTCTCAGAGAACCGAGACAAAAGAGCTAGAAGCATTTCGTGAAGTGGCGTCGTCTCTAGGTGCCGTGAATAGCTATGAGATAAATCTACCGTTTTTTGGCGAAATCGGCGCATCAGCCCTAACAGACAAAAATATCGCCGTGCCGACAGGTGGGCTGACTGAGGGCGTGCCGATAACATACGTACCTTTTCGCAACGGTATATTCTTGTCTATCGCCACGGCAATAGCAGAAAAAGAAAACTGCTCGATGATAGTAATAGGCGCTGTAGAAGAAGACTCTAGCGGTTATCCCGATTGCAGAGAGGAGTTTTTGTACTCATTTGAGAGAAGCTCAAATCTAGGTACAAAAGAAGATACGAAAATCAAAATATTTGCTCCGTTACTACATCTAACAAAAGAACAAATAGTCAAAAAAGCTCATGAAATAGGAGTTGATTTGTCACTTACTTGGAGTTGCTATTCAAACGAAGATGAGGCTTGCGGTGTATGCGATTCGTGCAGACTTAGACTGAAAGGTTTTGAACAAGCAGGACTAAAAGACCCGATAAAATACGCTTCCCTATGAAGCGTCGGTAACATACCCTCCGCCCAAAACTTTTTCGCCGTCATAAAAAACACACGCCTGCCCTTTTGCTATCGCAAACTGTGGATTCTCAAAAACAACCCTAGCCGTATCGGCTATTATTTCAACTTTTGCTTTTTCTTTGGCGCTTCTGTATCTGACCTTTGCCTCGCACTCAAATACTTTTCGCTCATCAAACATATTCAATTCGTGCAAAACGGCACGACTAGAATAGACCTCATCCCTAGTGGCAACCGCTATCTGATTTTTTTCAGGCAAAATCTCTTTTACATAAAGCGGCACTTCAGACAGAGGAACGTCAAAACCTTTGCGTTTTCCTATCGTATAGTTCATATAACCCTTGTGTTTTCCAACAACCGCGCCGTTTGCGTCTATAACTTCGCCCTCTCCGTCGACATTAACGTATTGCTTCAAAAAATCAACATAGTTATCTTCAACAAAACAGATTTCAGAGCTCTCTTTTTGGCTAGCTAGAGAGGCGATTTCGGGTATTTCGCTAGCCATCGACTTTACGTCTGATTTTAGTTTATCACCGAGAGGAAACAAGAGTCTTGAGATGGCGTCCACTTTTACATTGAATAAAAAATAACTCTGATCTTTGCTTTTATCAACTGCTTCATAAAAATATTTACCGTCAGTTTTTACATAGTGTCCGGTAGCCAAATAATCAAAACCGTTTTTTACGGCAAAGTCGTCAAGCGCACCGAATTTTAGCTCTCTATTACAATATGAGCATGGGTTTGGCGTAATGCCGTCTTTGTACATTTGGACGAATCGCTCAATTACTGTTTTTGAAAAAGTATCTTGTCTATCCAATACAAAAAGTTCCATTTGCAAAAAATCACACACTTTTCTAGCTTTTGCGATATTTTCCTCATGATACGCTTCATTTCCGTGAAGCTTCATATATACGCCGGATATATCATGACCGGCATCTCTCAATAGTTTCGCGCTCATAGACGAGTCTACTCCGCCGCTCATTGCGACAAGAACCCTACTCATCGATTCTCACTTTTTGCTTAGCTCTTCGATTTGACATGACTCTTCATTGCATATTTTCTCAAGCCGTTGATACTCTTCACTACTTGTATGTTTCTCTTTTTGCATTTCATGTAGTTTTTTGAGTAGATTTTTTCTAGTAACCCTTATGGCGTCGGTCAAATCATCCACAACCGTAAACAAATCCAAATCTTCTTCCGCAATCATCCCATATTTCAAAGGGCTTGCTTTTAGGAAATCTATAAGCGGGTTCCAAAAATCGCTTCCAACCAAAATAACGGAAATTGGAAATATTTTTTTTGTCTGAATCAGCGTCAACGCCTCAAACATCTCATCAAACGTACCAAATCCGCCAGGAAAGATAATATAAGCGCATGAGTATTTGACAAGCATAACTTTTCTAGCAAAAAAGTAATCAAACTCCATACGCATCGTCGTATATTCATTACCTTTTTGTTCATTTGGCAAAGCTATATTTAGACCTATACTCTCAGCCTTTCCACTAAGATACGCTCCTTTGTTTGCCGCTTCCATGATACCGTTTGAACCGCCTGTTACGACATTAAACCCTGCATCGGCAAACATTTTGGATAGCTCAACCGCCTGTTCGTAATACTTATCGCCCTCCCTAAGCCTAGCGCTTCCAAATACCGTGATAGAAGGACCGACATCTTTCATAAGCTCAAATCCTTCGACGAAGTTTGACATTATTTTCAAAACACTCCAGCTATCTCCGGCTTTGACATCGTTGATATGATCTTTATTTATCCTGTGAGGCAGTCCGTTTTGCATTATTTAACCTTCAAAAAATCTATAATTTTTGCCTCTAACTCACTTATTTGTATCGGCATTTTTTCTTCTGCGGTGAAGCTTAGTAGTTTTTGTATGTCCGCATGAAGTTTGTATTTTAGTTTACCTGTCACATACGCTATACACTCTTTATCGCTAGTCAATGCGCCTTTCTTACCTAGGGCTTTTGCCACGCTCGGAGCAAATTTCGTCCACTCGGCGGTTGAATACATCACGGTTTTTAGTTTTGATTTTTTGAGTTTCGGATATGCCTTGAGACAAAGCGCCGTATGAGTATCCATTAGATAGCCGTTTTTGGCGTATTTCGCAATCATCTTGAGTGCATAACTATCGTCACCCCAAACGCCTATAAAATCATTCCTCAAAAGAGCAAGTTCTTCTTTTTTGAGTTTGTATGTATTTTTGCTCGCAAGTTCTTCCATCAGCTCTTTGCATCTTGTACTTCCTAGCTTATCAAACAACACTCTTTCGATATTTGATGAGATCAAAATATCCATCGCAGGAGAGTTTGTTTTAGCTAGCTTTCTGCTTTTTAGGTCATATTTACCCTCTTCTATCAACTCGGTCAGGATATTGTTTTTGTTTGATGCTATTGCGATAGTTGCTATCGGTAGTCCCATTCTTTTTGCGTAATATCCGCCAAGTGCGTTTCCAAAATTACCTGACGGCACAATGATATTTATCTTCTCACCCAGTTTTATTTCGTTTTTATTGACTAGTTGCAAGTAAGACCAGAAGTGATATACGGTTTGAAACGCAATTCTGCCAAAGTTCACGGAATTTGCCGCAGAGACTTTGTAGCCTAGTTTTTCTATTATAGCGGCGAATTTTTCGCTAGCAAGGATTTCTTTTAGTGCGCTTTGAGCCATGTCAAATGTTCCGTCGATTCCTATGACTTTTAGATTTTCGGCGCTCTGAGAGACCATTTGAAGTTTTTGGATTTCACTTGTTCCGCCCTCAGGATAGAGGCATACTACTTTTACAAACGGCATATCTTCTAGGCATTTCAGAGCCGCAGGACCTGTATCGCCGCTCGTCGCCGTCATCACTAGATAGTTTTGCTTTGCTTTTTTTGCCGCATCCGAAAAAACCACGCCGAACGGTTGAAGCGCCATATCTTTAAAAGCACGTGTCGGTCCGTGATAAAGCTCGCTGACAAATAAATCATCTTCGATTCGTGAAAGCGGCACGACGCTTTTGTCATCAAAACTATCGTATCTAGCTAGTGCGTTTTTGAGTGTTTGCTTGTCAATGTCTAGCCCAAAAAGGTCAAAAATCTTCTCGGCAAGCTCTTTGTAACCAAGACTTTTTGCTTCTAGCATAAACTCCGTATCGATAGTCGGTAGGTGCTTTGGTGTATAGAGTCCTTTGAAACTTGCAGTCGGGGAAAGCATAGCAGATGTAAATTCTACCTCTCGCGGCTTTTTGCCGTCGTTGCCTCGTGTCTCCGTAAATATCATCGTTTTCCTTGTTGCATTTTTAGGCATATTGTAACAAAAGTTGGCAAAAGCGGGCGAAACTTGACGGCATCTAGCGTCGCTTTTTATCACGTTTATCGTAAAATTGTTGCAATAACAAAGGGTAGGAAATGGTTGGGAAATGTAATGTAGCAGGATGCAATAGGGATGAATTTATATCAGGTAATGGGCTCATGTATCATGGAGCATGCATATTTCATTGTGACAAAAGTAGTGGACAATGGAGTCGTTTCAACTCTGAAGAAATAAAAACATTTTGGATAGAAATACGTACACAAACAAAAACAGATATTAACCAAGGCACAAAAAAATACAACTTTGACAACTATATTTTTCCTGCCTTTGAAGAACAAAAAAGACACTGCACGCAAAGTTTAAGTGAGAATGAAATAATTTTTTCCAACTTGTCTTTTTAGTAAATGGAGTCATATATTCGAGGATGACACCGTAATAACCACGGCTATACTTGATAGGTTGTTCCACCATAGCGTAGTTATTAATATGCAAGGAGAAAGCTATAGGTTAAAAGAAAAACGAAAAGAGGGGGTTTATGAACCTGTCTAATAAAAATAAATCAATCAGAGGAGGTATGCCTATTTAGTCAAAAGCAAAAACAATAATTGGTCAAAAGTAAGTTTGAGATTTGAGATAAAGATGGTCAATTTTACATGACGCAGATGGTCAGATTATTGTGACGCTTGACAATCGGTTACCAAATCATCACGGCGATTCGCAAAAATACGAGACGAAAATAGTCCTTTTCGTCACCCTACCCTTTCATCACTCTTTGGGTAAAATACAATAAATTAAATTTTGGATTGAAATGACGGCAGGTGTGTTTGATAGCGGCGTCGGTGGACTAACCGTCGCAAAAAGTCTCATAGAAGCAAAAATATTTGACGAAATAGTCTACTACGGCGATACGGCTAGAGTTCCGTACGGCTCAAAAGACGAAAATACGATAGTTCGCTACTCTCTCGAAGCGGTAGAGTTCTTCAAAAACTTCGGCATCGACATACTTATCGTCGCTTGCAACACGGCTAGTTCGTATGCGCTTGACGAGATGCGAAAGGTAGCGCCATTCGAGATAGTAGGCGTCATCGAACCTGGGGCAATGTCTATCAAGAAACAAAACCCTAGCAAGGATGCAAACATCCTAGTCATCGGCACAAAAGCGACGATACACAGTAGAAAATACCAAAAGATGCTAGCAAATGAGGGGTTCACAAATATCACGGCAATAGAAACCGGGCTATTTGTTCCGCTCGTTGAAGACGGAATATTTGACGGTGAACTTATGGATTCGGCGCTTAACCACTATTTCAAAAACATCCCAGAGCCAGATTTTATCATCCTTGGATGTACGCATTTTCCGCTAATAGGCGAAGCAATACAAAAATATTTCAAAAACTCAAAACTTGTCCATTCCGGCGAAGCGATAGTCGAATACCTAGAATCTACTCACGATATAACACCTAGCAGTGATGAAACAAAGCTAAGGCTATTCGCCTCATCTAGCCCCGATAGGCTCAAAACCACGGCGGAAAACTGGCTCAAAGGATGCAAATGTACCAAGCTTTAGCGCTCAAATATAGACCAAAACAGTTTGATATGATGGTCGGACAAGAAGGCGTAGTAAATACGATAAAAGGCGCCTTGAAAAGCCAAAAACTCTCTCACGCATACCTGTTTTCAGGTCTTAGAGGAAGCGGCAAGACTACGACGGCTAGGATTTTTGCAAAAGCTTTGATATGTCAAAACGGTCCTAGCGACAAGCCGTGCGAGACTTGCGAACATTGTCTGAGCGCAAATGACGGCAGGCACCTAGACATAGTAGAGATGGACGGTGCAAGCAACAGAAAAATAGAAGACATCCGAAATCTAATAGAAAACTCAAAATACAAACCGCTCAGCGGCAGATACAAAATCTATATCATCGACGAAGTCCACATGCTAACAAAAGAAGCATTTAATGCTCTACTCAAAACACTAGAAGAGCCTCCTGAGTATGTCAAATTTATCCTTGCCACGACCGACCCCATAAAAATACCGCCTACTATTTTGTCTCGTACGATACATTTTCGGTTCAACAAAATACCTCAGAAGAAAGTCGTCGAACATCTAAGATGGGTACTAGACAACGAAAAAATAAGCCACGAAGAAGAAGCGCTTGAAATCATAGCTAGAAGCGGGGACGGCTCCATCAGGGATACATTGACGCTCCTAGACCAAGCGATAGTCTACTGCAAAACAGGCGTAACGACAGAGGGAACAACACAAATGTTAGGGCTAATCGACCCTGCAAAAATAGCAGAAATTTTCAAAGTCATTATGCAAAAAGATAGGACAAAGATTTTGCAAATTGCAAAAGAGCTTGAAAACTATGACGCCGAAACAGTTCTAACAGAGCTTGCCGAGTACCTAAAGTCACAATTTCTCAAAAACGACAAAACAATACCTACTTTTGCGATGGATCGGTTTATGAGAGCTATCGCCGATGCAAAATCACTATTTTTCATAGGAACAGACGGCTCTTTTACGCTTATTTTGGCGTTACTTAAAATGATTGAGGCTATGGAATCCGAGAGCATAGACGATTTGATAGCAAAGTATGAGAATCAGGCTATACATACACCAAAAAACGAGCCTAGACAGCATAACGCCGCTCAACCGATAGCACAGGAAGCCGTAGTGCCAAGCCAGACTACCGATGCCGAAACGCAAAAAAGCGCTCCTCAAGAATCAAACGAGGAGCTATGGAAAAAATTTATCACAAAAGTATACGATAGAAATCTAGACTTGGGCAAATTGTTAGAAAAGGTTCTTACGTTTGAAAGCTTTGACGGCGCCTCAATCTGCTGGAGTTCATCTGCCGATGATAACGAGAGGGATATTTTACGTCGAGATTATGGTATAGTGTCACATATCGCCAAAAGTGTATTTGGTATAAATACGGTAATCAAACTAGTGCAGGCCAGCAAAACTTTGGAAACAAAGCCCGTATCGGCTAACGCTATTGATACTGTTGTTAATACAAATGAAACATCTGCCGATATTCACGATAATAATGATACCATTGGAATACAAGTTGCTTCACAAGCCAATGACGACGATAGTCTGAAAGTGGCATTGGGCTTAACACCGAATGATGTTAACAGCGAAAACCTATTAGAGCATCCATTGGTACAAAAAACTATAGAACTTTTCAAGCCAAACCCCGAAGAAGTGGTTTTGCATAATAAATAAAACCCTCTTGATTTCAAGGAGAGATAATATATGGATTTGACCACGCTAGGCGGGATGATTCTTGCCTTTAGTACGATAAGTATCGGGGATATTATAGAGGGTGGAAATCCTCTACATATTTTGCATATTACTTCATTTTTGATAGTTGTTCCTACAGCTATGTCTGCCGCCGCAGTAGGCACGCACCCTGCGTTTATCAAAGCCGCCTTTAAGCAAGGTATAGCTTTTGCTTTTAAAAAGTCTCCCGTAGACTATCTAAAGACAATCGAACAAATATACGAGTTTGCTATGATAGCAAGACGAGACGGACTCTTGAAACTAGAAGCAGAGATTCCAAATGTGCAAAATCACTTTATGCAAAAAGGTCTTGATATGGTGGTCTCAGGTATGAGTATCGAAAATATCAGAGCAAATATGGAGATAGAAATAGAACATACCGAACATCATTGGCACGGAACCGGTCACTACTTCGTACTAGCAGGCGAGACATGCCCGGTTATGGGTCTAGTCGGTGCGGTTATGGGTCTTATGCTAGCGCTCCAAAAACTAGATAACCCTCAAGAGATGGCAGAAGGTATCGCGGGCGCATTTACCGCAACGGTTTTCGGTATCTCATTTTCATATATTATTCTAGGTCCTACTGGAAGAAAAATTATCGCAAAATCGCATGACATTATCACAGAACAAACAATTATCATGGAAGGGCTAATAGGTCTAGTTGCCGGAGACAACCCAAAAGCTCTCAGGTCAAAACTGTTTAATTTCTGCGGCGGCGATCCTGAAGAGGGCGGCGGTCATTAATGGCTAGAAAGAAAAAATGTCCCGAAGCGGAGGCGTGTGAAAAATGGGCGGTTCCTATGGCCGACTTCTTCTCCCTTTTACTAGCGCTTTTTATTGCGCTTTATGCTATCGCTTCACAAAACAAAGACAAAATGAAATCTATGTCAAAGGCGTTTGCGGAGATTTTTGATTTTAGGCCTCTGACATTGTCGCTCATACCTCCGCTTGATCAAATGGCTCAAAAAGAAGGGGTGCCAAACACAAATAAAAAACAACAACAGGAGACAAAACAGTCTCAAAGCACATCCAAACAAGAAGTCGTTCAGCAAGCCAAAAAAATTATGGAAGATTTAAACAAAATGAACGACGTCAGAGACGAGACCGGTAACGGTAGCGAAACCGAAGTCGTAATGACGGAAGAAGGCATAAGAATCAGGGTTACTAACAATATCATTTTTGCGGACGGCAGTGCAGAGTTAAATCCGGCGGCAAAAAAAATGGTAGATATACTAGCTACAATATTAAAACCGTACTCAAATAATATAAAAGTAGAAGGTCATACCGGTGATGTTCCGCCAAAAGGCTCAATCTACCCTAGCAATTGGGAACTATCCGCCGCTAGAGCATCGTCTGTAGTTAGAGAATTAATAAGCAAAGGGTATGACCCTAAAAGATTTAGTGTAGTAGGACATGCAGATACTCAGCCGCTCAGCCTAGATAAAATAAACGGGAAAAATTTTTTAAATCAGCGTGTAGATATTATACTTATGAATTACGATAATACGCCAAACGATATACCGTCAACAAGCGTGCTGGACACAAAAAAACAATAAGCAGGTTTTGTCTTACTCTAACGTAACCAAAACCTGACCGCTTTCCACGGTATCGCCTTGTTTTACATGTATTGCTTTTACGACACCTTTTGCCGGAGCCTGCGCTTCTACAACCATTTTCATAGCTTCAAGTATCATCACGTCATCGCCATCTTCAACCTCATCGCCGACTTGAACCAATACTTTGACGACACTTGCAGGCAAAGGCGAGTGTATATGAATACTACCGTCATCTGCAAATACTCCGTCTTGACCTGATGAAGCGCTTTTGTATTTCGAATCAAGTTTGTAAACTAACTCTTTTTTATCCCAGCTACTAACAAAGTCATCGGATATTGCCGGAGAGACGCATACTTTAAATTCTCCCAGCTCAGGAGTTTTAATCGTATATCTATCAAACGGCGCGCACTCATCATGAGGAGGTTTTTCGTCGCTATGTTTTTGTCCATGCTCGCTTGCGTGATGGTCTATCTTTCTGACATTTATCTTTGCTTCACCCTTTAGAAAAGTTATTCCCTTCTCAAGACATGTTGCCACTATGAATACATTTTCATCAGTAATTGCAATGTCGTTTTCACTTAAAAGTCTTTTGAAGTAAACCAAAGATTTTTCATACTCTTTATCTGCAATATCAAGAGGGTTCTCGCTTGTTACGGGCAAATTTAACTGCCCTCCGGCAAGCCTTACAAGTTCATCGTCAGGTTTGACTGGGGTTTTACCAAAATAGCCTAGAAGCATCTTCCCATAACCGTCGGCTATTTTTTTCCAAGGGCCAAATACGACATTATTAAAAGCTTGCTGGAAATAAAACTGACTAACCGGGGTAACTGAAGTTCCAAAACCGCCCCTCTCAACTACCTCACCCATCGCTTCAAGTACAGATGAAAGCTTATCAAGTGTTTTTGTATCCCTCATCATCTGCGTATTAGCAGTCAACGCACCGCCTGGCATTGGCGAGAATGGTATCAGCGTGCACACTTCTTTTGCTTCCGGCGGAACAAAATAATCTTTCAACGACTCTTTGAGAACTTTTTGCGCCTCAAGAAGTCTTTTCGTGTCAAGCCCAAGATCAAATTCACTGCCTTTTAGCGCATGAATCATCGTTAGCATATCAGGTTGACTTGTGCCTCCACTAACAGGGTCCATAGCCAAATCAATTCCATCGGCTCCAGCCTCAAGTGCGGCAAGATAGCACGCTATACTAACGCCGGCGGTTTCATGCGTATGAAACCTGATATGCATATCCTGACCCAAAAGAGCTCTTGCCGCTTTGATGGCTTCATATACTTTTTTTGGTCTCGCAGTGCCAGACGCATCCTTGAAGCATACCGAGTCAAACGGTAATCCGCTTTCTATGATTCTTTTAAGCACGTCCGTATAAAAATTGGCCTCATGAGCACCTTTGCACTCAGGTGGAAGTTCCATAACGGTAACGCATACTTCATGATTTAGCCCGTGTTTTCTAATACACTCCGCAGGATATATCAGATTTTGGACATCATTTAAAGCATCAAAGTTTCTAATCGTAGTTACGCCATGTTTTTTGAACAGTTTTGCATGCAAATCAATAACATCTCTAGAACCCGTATCTAACCCGACATGGCTCACGCCTCTGGTTAATGTCTGTAGCTTGATGTCAGGACCGACAATCGAACGGAAAGTATCCATCATATCAAATGCGTCTTCATTGCAATAAAAATATAAAGACTGAAATCTAGCTCCGCCGCCGCATTCAAAATGTGTTATTCCGGCATCAACAAAAGCTTGTATTGCCGGTTTGATATCGTTTAAAAGAACTCTCCCGCCGTAAACAGACTGCAAGCCGTCACGAAAAGATGTGTCCATAACTGAGATTAACTTTTTTGCCATTTGTCCTCGTATCAAAGATAAAATTGAAAATTTCGTACCAAAAATATAAAAAACAGCGTCATTCGAACGCTTCTTAAAAATATAGCCTGATATAATACCCTAAAATGCTTAGAGAGAGTGATTAAATATTAACAAACAAGCTGGAAAGGTTACAAATTGAACATCTCAAATATCGATTTTAATGCACTATACAAGGAGCAAAAACAGAGCTCCGATTTCAAACCAAAAACTAGAGAAGAGTGGGATGCCAAAGCTCAAGATCTCAACAAACGAATACATCAAAGTATATATAACGAACAATTTTTATCGGCAGTAAATACGTCAGGTTGCAATAGCCTTTTAGATGTAGGTTGCGGACCTGGAAATCTAGCTATAAGATTTGCCAGAAAACTCCCGATTATACACGCCATGGACTATTCGAGCGAGATGCTAAAATATTTGCTAGAAAACGCACAAACCAAAAAAATAGAGAACATCTCTACATATCAATTATCCTGGGATGATGATTGGCAAGATTTACCTAGTGCGGATATTGTTGTCGCTTCCCGTTCGATGGAGGTTGCCGATATGGAAAAAGCCCTCCAAAAACTACACAATCAAGCAAAAAAACGAGTATACTTGACCTATAAGGTCGGTGGAAGTTTCTTAGACCACGAGATGATGGAAGAGATAGGTAAAAAAATAATACCTAAGCCAGACTATATTTACATCGTAAATATCCTCTACTCTCTTGGAATTAATGCAAAAGTTGACTTTTTAGAGAGCGAAAACAACGATTCAAATATAAATGATTTTGAAAGTTTGCTAAAACGTGTAGAATGGAGTATCGGAGCAATTGATGAAAATCAAAAATCGGCTCTAAAAAAATATTTCGCAAGCGGTAAGAGACCGAAAACAAGCAAGCACGACTGGGCACTTATATCATGGGAGAAGTAAAAACTTCTCACTTCTCTTTTTCGAGTTCATTTCTTAGGCTTTTTAAATCAGCTCTAAAACTTACGCTATCACCGTAATCAAAAAAGTTTTGATATTTTGAATGGATAGAGTTCATTTTTTGGGCATGTTTTATCGGGCACCAATACTGTTCAGTTCTAGCAGCAACCTCCGTGATGTAGCCCAAAAGTCCGTTGAAATAGCTACAATACATACAGTTTAGTTTTTCTATAACATTTAAATATTGTAAATTATGCCTATCAATTATGATATAGTCGTCTCGTTTTACTTTTGCAATCTTATACACCGGAAAACAAATCGCTTGATAAACGGTAACAAATAAATCAAGTAATAAGGCTGGGAAAATTACGGAATAAATAACCGGCGCCGTTATAATATTTAAAATCGGAGTATTGGCTATATAGCGAAATATATTTTCGATATTTTTTCGATGTTCTGCCAAAACATGTTCTTTAAAGGCTATCTTTTTACCCATATCGCAAAAAAATTCTTCTCTTCTCTTTTGAATTTCTTCTTCAAGTTCCGCTTCAAGTACTTTTATCTTTTCTATTATTTCCGATATTTTATGAGTTTGCATATTGCGTCTTTTTTAATAAAATAGTATTGAGTATTTCTCTACCAATTTGTTTGTGCGTCATGTGAATACCTGTAATACCAAATCCTATAAGCAAACGCAACAAATAAAAATAGTAGAGCTAATACATAAAATATCCCGCTAGGGGACACTTTTGCGCTGGCTAAGAAACCTATCAATAATGAAGTTGCGCCTGCCGAAAAATTAAAAAACATATCATTAAGAGCGATAACCCTACCGTAATACTTCTCCCCGCACTCTTCTTGAATCATCGTCATAGTATAAGCCCAAAGCGTCGTCGTAAAAAGTCCGGTGGCAAATGAGCCTACAAGAGAGAGATAAAAGTTATGGCACAAAATTCCCCAAAGCGCTATTCCTACGGACTGTGCCAAAAATAAATAGATGATATTTTTTCGGTTAACCCAACTACCCAAAGACCAGCCGCCTATAACAAGAGCTACCGAACGAATAGCGTTTATAAATCCTATTGCTAAAGGCACGGCAATTATTAGTTTATACTTATACTCGGCTAAAAGTGCAACTATTGCATCAAATGCCGTAAATGCGACACTTGAGTGTAAAAGCATCAAAAATAAAATCTTTGGATTTGCCCTTAGATACCCTACTCCATCACTTAAAAGCGCTCCGAATTTTTCACCCTTTGACAACGGCGTATCATCAAAATCAATACTCAAAAACACGGCAAAAGCAATACCGAACATTGCCGCATCAATCAAAAAAGCTGTTTTAACGCCAAAATAATTTACCGCCAATCCGCTAATCGCCATACCAAACGTATAACAAACAGACCAGACAATAGAGTGTAACTCGTTTGCCGCCCTAAGCTCTTCACTGCCTAAGACCCTGGGAAGCAAAGACATCTTGCATGTAAAATAAAATGACGACGCACTCATTCTAATAACTATCAAGATAAAAATTAAATATAGTTCACTTTTTTGAGTCACAAACGTAAACCCAAGCGTCGTTAAAATCTCCACAATCAACAGTAAACTCATCAATTTTTTGAGCGGTAATTTATCGGCAAGAACACCAGTAAAAGGTGACTGAATAATCGCAGGAGCAAACATACAAAAAGCTAGTAGAGATACCAAGAACGGATTTGCATTTAGAGATAGCATCAAAGAAAAAATCGCAACATGCGAAAACCAAACCCCAAAGTACGTAACAATCTGAACCGTAACAATTTTGCGAGCAAATTCACTATTTTTGAGTAGCTGAGTATACGTCAAACGATGCCTTCAAAAGTTTTTTCAATTATAATAGCCAAATTCTGTTACAAAAAACAAAGGAAGAGCGGTGTTTAAAGGCAAAAGCCTCCATCAAATAGGTATGTACTCGGCTATCATCGCTACGATTTTTGTATCATTCTTTGTAACCGTTATACTTGTATTCGGACAATCTTTTTATATAAAAAGCTCAACTGAAGACCTCATAATTCAGCTCTTTACTCTTTATCTAAGCATTATAATTGCCGTCGGTTTGCTTTCTACTTTTACTTCGGCAAAAGTGGAAAAAGAACTTGCAGAAGTACTAGACTATATCAAAAATGCTCCAACAGATAACATAAAAGCTAAAAAAGATTTTTCTATTTTGGAGTTCCAAGAGATAGCAAATGAAACAGAGAGTATGATAGAGCAGATCAAACTTCAATCCTCAGCCTTAAAAGAACTAAACGATAACCTTGAGCAAAAAGTCGCAGAAAAAACATTGGTTCTTGAAAAACAAAATAAAGAACTAGAAAATGCCAAAAAAAGTGTAGAAATGGTGGTAAAAGCGCAAGATAGGTTTATCAAAAGCGCAATTCATGAGATAAATACGCCGCTTGCAATCATCAGAGCAAACATAGAATTGTTGGAGCTCAAAAACGAAAAAAATAAACATCTGTCAAAAATAGGCTCTGCGGTCAAGATTATCGCAAACATATACGATGACCTAGGTTATTTCGTCAAAAAAGAGCGCTATGCCGACAAAAAAGTAGTAATAAATCTATCACAATTTTTAAGTGAAAGATTAGAATACTTTACGGAAATAGCAGATTTCGGAAACGTCACGCTAGAGTCAAGTATCGAAGACGGGCTTTTTGTGTTTTTTGATACTATGCAACTACAACGACTAGTTGATAATAATATTTACAATGCAATCAAATATTCTACAGAGCAAAAAATTATCAAGGTTTCTCTTCTGAAAATAGGCGAAAAGATTGTTTTCGGAATCATCAACCACTCGGCTCAAAAAATAGACACGGATAATATTTTCAATAGATTTGCTAGGGGTGAAAATGCCAAAGGCGGATTCGGTATCGGTCTACATCTGGTACAATATATCTGTTCAAAAAATAGCGTAAACGTAAAAGTTCAAAATCTAGATAACGATGAGGTATCATTTGAGTATTTGTTTGACGACTTTTTGTCGTCGGTAGACAGAATGCAAGGATTCTAACAATAATGAAAATACTACTACTAGAAGATGAGGCGATGCTGAGAAGCTCAGTGAAGGAATTTCTGGAGGAATTAGAATGCAGTGTCGATGATTTTTTTGACGGTAAGGATGCGCTAAGAGCTTTTGAAGAAAATGAGTATGACGCCTTACTACTAGATATAAACGTTCCAGGACTTGATGGATTTGAACTGCTTGAGAGCGTAAGAGTAAAAAACCCGCTAAAACCTGTAATATTTATCACGGCAATGACAGACATAGAAGAAATAACCAGAGCTTACAACCTAGGCTGTAGCGATTATATAAAAAAACCGTTTGGACTCCAAGAGTTATGGCTTAGGCTAAAAAGCATAGTAAACATCATAGGTACAAAAGAAGAAAACGGCATAAAGCTCTCCAAAAAATACAGCTTTGACAAAAAAAGGAAGGCTTTATTATATGAAAACAGAGAGTTCACACTTAGTAAAAAACATTTAGAAATCTTAGAGTTACTAGTAAAAAATATAGGTTTTTGCGTACCGCTTGAGAATTTTAGAAGTTTTGTTTGGTATAGAGAAGATATAGATGACGCAACTATCCGTGCAGAAATCAATAGACTAAAAAAACTACTAAGCGAAGAGTTTATAATAAACATAAAAGGCGTAGGTTACAAGATAGAGAGAGTATAATTTTTATTACGCACAAATATAGTAGGGTAAGTATGTTAACAAAAATACAACCGGAAATAGCAAAACTGTTTGACACAAATATGGTCAATAATACAAACGCACTAATTTATAGATTTTTTTTAATCATTAGCGTCATCAGCGCCACCCTTCTTATAGTAGTAGATACAAATAAAACAATACACTCCAAATACGGAGATATAATTATTATTCTGGAGAATTTTTTCTTTTTTATAATATTTATAGACTATCTACTTAGAATATTTCGATTTGCAATTTTTGACGGCAATGATGAAAAAAGACGATCCGAGAAACATATAGCATGGTTATATATAACCTCTTTCTACGGTTTTATCGATATTTTTTCGGCAACTCCTTTGCTTATGAATATCTTAGGTTTCGATTTAGTCGATTTGAAAACTACGTTCGGAATTATCGCTTTTTTAAAAGTTGCAAGATTTTCACCGGCACTAACAATACTAAAAGATGTTATCGTAAGCGAAAGAAAGCCTCTGATAGCCGCATTGTATTTAATGCTTTTGCTAACCTTTTCAATATCAACAATCCTATATTTTGTCGAAAGAAGTGCAAATCCCGGCTTTGAGAGCATTCCACATGCTATGTGGTGGGCGATAGTCACTCTAGCAACACTAGGTTACGGCGACGTCGTCCCTGTAACCGCACTAGGCAAAGTATTAGGAGGTATAGCGGCTATTTTAGGCTTTGGTATGTTTGCTCTGCCTGCCGGTATTTTGGCTAACGGTTTTGCAGAAGAGATAAAGAGACTAAAAGATGTAACCAACTGGAATATGGTCGCCAAAGTGCCTCTTTTTGCCAATATAGACGCAAGCATTATTAGCGAAATTGCCGGTCTCCTAAGAGTCAAACGATTCATAAAAAACGAAGTGATAGTAAAAGAGGGGGATAAAGGAAATGCAATGTTTTTTATCCTAGAGGGTGAAGTAAATGTCAGCAAAGGCAACTGGAGTATAAACCTAGGAGAAGGGAGTTTCTTCGGCGAAATTGCACTCGTAAAAGACGTCCCCAGAACTGCAACGGTAAAAGCAAACAAACGATGTGAGATGCTAGAACTTACTACATATGATTTCAAAAGAACTATTGCAAATCGACCTGAAATATTAGCCGCGATAGAAGCAACCGCCGAACAGAGGTATGCAGACAATAGCCATTAAATAGCCTTATTTTTGTCCTCGGAGCTGGTACGTTATATCGCCGGCGCCAAATCCTATCATAACCCCCTCAGCCGTAGTCGCCACAACTTCGTCACCGATAATGAAATTTAACGCATCGCCGTCCCTTTTTACTTTATCTACGCATTTTGCGCCGTAAACAGAAAAAAGGGCTTCAAAATCAAGTTCTCTAGGTTCTTCGTTAACTGCCCACACCGGTAAGATATACAGTTTGTCAACTCCGGCAAAACAACTCCTAAAGTGCTCAAGATTATCAAGGGTTCTAGACCATTTGTGCGGTTGCCACACCGCCGTTATCTTACCCAATCCGCCAAGCTTAGCAAACTCTTTCGCCGAATTTAACGTAGCTTCTATCTCTGTAGGATGATGCGCGTAATCATCAATCAATACATACTCTTTCGTATTCACAAGAATATCAAATCGTTTTTTATTACCTTTAAATTTAAGTAGGTTAGTTCGAATATCCTCAATTTCAATCTCATGTGAAGCCGCCAAAATAGCCAAAGATGCATCAAGTGCGATATGCTCACCGAATCCCCATACGCAAAATCTACCCATATCTCTAAGTTCAAAACACGTATACGGTTCACCATCTCTTATTTCATAGCCGATGTTTTTTATATCTTTTGAAGGCAAAAGCTTTTCGCACTTTTTAGTATATTTTGAAAGAAATTCATCCTCACCGTTTATAACCCTAATAGCCGCTTTGTTTAGAAAATCGGTATAACATTCATGAAACCACTCAAGATCATAGTCATAGTACTCCATATGTTCCGGTTCGGCATTCGTAACTATCGCACAATATGGATTTGAGTTTAGAAAACTTCCGTCAGACTCGTCCGCTTCAAAAACCATTAGATTTTCATCACTCTTAACCGTTCTGGCATTTGTATCCATCGCCTTGCTCTCAGCTCCAATCAAAGCTGATGAGCCTAGTATCTCCGCAAGTATCGCAGTAGTTGTACTTTTACCATGAGCCCCACAAACAGAAAAAACTTTTTTATCGTTAAGAACCAATTTTAATGCTTCTAACCTAGTGATAACCTGAATTCCCTTATGTCTAGCCTCTTTTAACTCAGGATTGTTTGGCTTTACTGCGGCTGAATAAATAACCAAGTCTTGATTGTCAATAGCTTTTCTATTGTGCGGAATAGTTATTTTTACGCCTAATTTTTCGAGTCCTTCAGTTATTTTTGAAGACTTGACGTCCGATCCGGTTATTTGATGTCCGTCAGAGATTAAAAATTTAGCAATAGCGCTAAGTCCGATACCGCCTATACCTACAAAATGAATTTTCAATTTTTACCTTTTTATTTGAAATTTTGATATATTTTTGTCTCGTTCAATTCTTGTAACTTTTGATTGTTCATGGAGATAGATGAAATTATCAAAACTCCTGTCCATGGCTCCAGTTTTAGACCAAAGATATGGAAAATGCCCATAAAAAAGGCTTAATCCTTTTTTTGCATGCTTTGCATCCTGTTGTTTTATACCGTACATATAAAGAGACACGGCAAGTCCAGTTCTATCTGAACCGCCGGCACAATGAATCCATAGGGGCTTCGGGGCTTCTCTTATAGTTTTTAAGAGTATCTCCATCTGAGTCTGAGTGGCCTCATGAGTAGCAGAAAACGGCAAATCAAAATGAACAATACCCAGCTTAGCAGATTCATTTACCTCTTCATTATACCAATCTTCCTCAGTATGTTTACCGCGAAGGTTAATTATCGATTTGATACCGTACTCGTCATGATACTTTTCAATCATAGCGCGCGAAGGCTGTGCGCTTCTATAAATCATACCGTCTTCAACGGTAAAAAAATTACCGCCGACAAGCATATAGCCTAGCCATACAAAAAAGCATAGCAAAGGCACGCCTATGACAATACGCTTAAAAATCTTCAATTAATCCGACCGCTTATTTGGTAAAACCAAATTCTGTTTTAGTTTTTGAGTAAAGTATACTTATCCCTGCTTTTGATATTAAGTCAAACAATTTCTCGCATTTATCTTCGCTTGTAAGCATTATTATCTCTATCGGCTGACCCGCAAGCTCAAAAAAATTTGCGGAATGTATATTTTTATCTCTACCGTAACCCTCAGAAGCGTTAATGACGGTTACTCCCTCAATATCAATGAGTTTCGCTTTTTCCATAAGCCACTCATACAGATATTTACCATCATATTCCCTACTTCTCAATGTAGAAAAAACTATTCTATAGCCATCCATATAAATCCTTAGTTTATTAAAGGTGAAAGAAGTCTAAAGCTAAAGATACCGAATGTAGTCATAAGCAAAGAACCTCCGACGTGAGCAAATAGACCGATAGCCATCGCCTGATAGTTAGCTTGTTGCAAAAGTGATACTATTTCTGCCGAAAAAGTAGAAAAAGTCGTAAGTCCGCCTAAAAATCCGGTTATGATAAAAAGTCGCCACTCAGGACTTATTGATGCATTCTGAGCAAAAAAAGCAATAAAAAAACCTATCAGGTAGCCGCCTATAAGGTTTGCCGCTAATGTTCCAAGAGGAATCGCAGGAAAAATAGCATTTAGTCTAGTACCTAGCAACCATCTCGCTATAGCTCCAATTGATGCTCCTGCGGATATAACCAATAAACTTTTAATCAACTTCTAACCCTGTAACCTTTGTGAATTTTATAAATATTATATAATACTTTAAATAATACTTTGGCAATACTGCAAACAATAAGGTGTATTAATGCAAAACTATAAATCAGCCCTAATGGTAAACGGGTTCAATGAAAAACATCTAACCAAACTAGAGTCACTAACAGCAGACATCGCCGTTATAAACTTGGAAGACGGCATAAGTGCAGAGCAAAAACCAATTGCGCTAGAGAGGACGGCAAATGCAATTGAAAAACTAAGCACAAAGGCTCCACTAATCACCGTGCGCATAAATGAATTAGACTCGCCCACCGCAAAAAATGAGATAAAAAGACTAAATATCGTCAAGCCTGACGCCATAAGGGTACCGAAAATACGCACAATAGACGATGTCAAAACAGCTCTTGGGCAGATAGATGAGAGTATAAATATACATCTATCTATCGAGACAGCTGAGGCTCTTGAAAATCTAAGCCAATTTGGATTTGACAAGCGCATCAAGATCGTATATCTGGGGATATTAGATATGCTAGAGAGTCTAGGGCTACCTCAAAGTTTGCTCAAAATAGACAATCCAACCATCGAATACATCATGTCTAAATTCCTAGTATCAGCCAGAACTGCTGGGCTTTATCCTGTCTCGTTTGTCTATCAGGATTTCCGTGACGAAGATGGTTTCAGGGCGTGGTGCGAAAAGGAAAAATCGATGGGACTAAACGGCAAAGGGTGCATTTCACCATCTCAAGTCGCAATTACAAATGAAATTTTTGCTATAGACGAAGGTGAAATAGCAAAAGCAAAATATATCGTAGAAATTTTTGAAAAGATGCAAAATGAAGGCACAACCGGCTTTGTAGACAAACAATATGGATTCATTGACGAACCTATATACAAGGGCGCAAAAGTAATATTAGGAATAAAAACATGAGTATAAAAATTAACAACATGGTAGGCATAGGCGTAGCCGGCAATTTTACCGGACACCTAGAGCAAGCGGGAGAAAGTGGAGATTTTATAAACGTACGAACAAAAGATGTTCATGCACCAAAAGGACTATTTCCGTTTTATCTACCGCATCATCCCTCAAGTCATCTTTCAAAATTCCCACTATCTGCAGTAGCCATAAACAAACCTGACGATACCTCAAATCTTCAAATAGAGCCGGAGGTTGCTCTAATCTGCGATGTGAGTTACAAAAATGACAAAGTAGAAAGTATTACACCAAAGCTGTTTTGTGCTTTTAATGACTGCTCAATCAGAAAAGAAGGCGCAAAAAAAATTAGCGAAAAGAAAAATTGGGGAGAACATAGCAAGGGAATAAGTCCGCATATGCTACCTATAGACTCTTTTGAAAAAGGTGGCATACTTGACGGCTACAGGTTGGCAAGCTTTCTTAAGCGCAACGGACAAATATTAGAGTACGGTATCGACTCGAAAGTCAGTGAATATAGCTATTTTCACGGTGAGCTATTTTCACGGTGAGCTTATTTCATGGATAATAGATAAAATAAATGCGCAAGTCGACACAGGTCCATTGGAGTGTCTATCAAAATTACTAGCAGAATGCCGCTATCCATCTCAAGCTATTATTACGATAGGAGCTACAAGATACACCAAACACGGTGAGACTACCTACCTAAATAGCAAGGATGAAATATATGTTGTACTTTATCCGTCACAACGGTACTCTCACGATGATATTATAGATATGGTGTCAAACGGGACATACCAAGCACACGATATATCTAGCCTGCACCAAATAGTATTATAGCTACGACTTAAGCCGAGCTATACCCCTAATGTCACCAAAAAATATAACGTCTTTTAAGACTGCTTTTTTGGTCTCTCCGGCACGATCAAATAAAATATAAAGCTCTCCGTTATCGCTTTGAAAAATTTTTTGATTAATAATCACGACAAGATGTCTATCATCACTCCCTCCGCCAATATAGCTCTTCATTTTTGACAGCTTATCACCGCTAGGCGCTATAACATCTACTTTGCCGTCTTTTGGGTTTGCTCCGACGGCATAATAAATTCTATGTTCTCCAGTTTTAATTGCTTTTAGATTCTCGGCAATATTAAAATAAAGCGTCAAAATATCGTTATCAGCATAATATTCAAGAGGTTCGACGCTTTTTGAAATTAATTTATTATCCTCAAATTTCTCTTTTTGTTTAACAACTTTTTTTATTTTATGATCAAACGTATAAGTAGTTAACTCAAGCTTATCCGAATAGTTTTTTTGCTGAATAAACCTAGTAGGCACAAATTGCCCATTTTGTATATAACCGGTACTCGTATACACCTCTTGTCGATTTCTACTAAGAAATTTAGCAATCCCGCTAGCCTCGGCATATATTCTTATAGTATATGTTTTACTGTCGCTATCAAGACTTGCCTGAGCGACTCCAAGTTCTTTTAAGAAGCCGTACTCAACATCAAAGATAGCTTTTTTCTGAGTTCCAAACGCCAATGAAACAGATAGGATAAAAAATATCAACAGCCTGAAAATCAAGCCGTAATCTCCGTCCCAACTCCACTTTCAGTTAATAATTCTAACAATAGTGCATGCTCTACCCTACCGTCTATAATGTGAGCTTTTTCTACACCGCCGTCGACAGCCTCAAGACATGCTTCAACCTTAGGAATCATTCCGCCGCTTATAACACCTGACTTTTTTAGTTTTGCGATTGTTTTTTTGTCAAGAGACGAAAGAAGCTCTTTGTTCTCATCAAGCACACCGACCGTGTCGGTCATAAAGATTACTTTTTTGGCTTTTAGCGCTTTTGCTACCGCACTTGCCATTGTATCTGCATTGATATTGTAACCCGGATGATTTGCTTCTTCACCGCCGGCAATCGGCGCTATCACCGGAACAAAACCTTCGTCAAGCAATTTTTCGACGATAGAAGCATCAATTTTTTTTGGCTCGCCCGTAAGCCCCAGCTCACCGCCACGATAAGGCTCTCCTATAATAAAATTTGCGCTTTTGCCGTTTAAGCCCATAGCCTTAACTCCATGGTGACCCAAAAGTGAAACAATTTCATTATTTATAGAGCCAAACAAACTCATCTCCACCACTTCCATAGTAGCTTCATCTGTTACCCTAAGCCCGTCGATAAATTTTGCCTCAATGCCAAGCTTATTTAGAAATGCGTTGATGTCTTTGCCGCCACCATGAACGATAATAGGACGAATTCCTACAAGCGTAAGAAGTAGAATATCCCTAGCAAACAACTCTTTTAGCTGATGATTTAACTGTGCGGCGCCTCCGTATTTGATAACCATTTTAGCGCCGTTAAACTCTTTGATATAAGGAAGAGCATCCAGAAGTGTTTTTACAGTTTGAACTTTTTTATGTGACATAATTTCGCATCCTTGAAATTGATGCGAAATTATAGTGTGATTAGTTTTAGAAGCTTGTTGTTATACCAAAATCAAGTAGCTCGACTTCAGTTTTGTACTCTTGAAGTTTTTTGACTGATGCTCTACACTTTTCGTAATTTGCATCTAAAGCAAGCTTTGAAGTCAGAAAATAACTAAAGACGGATTCATAGTCTTTTTGCTTTGCATCAAAAAATGCAATTAAAGCATCGACAACTCTTAGTAGTTCTTGCTTTGTTTTTATTGTTTTAAATAAGTCGTCAACCATTCTTTTGCGCTCTTGCAAAATAATAGAAAAACCGCACACCATCGCTAATATGCTGATCTCCGGTTTTGATAGATATACTCCGCTTTTTTCTGGCGATAAAATCAACTCTATCATATTTTCTATAAGTGAGTTTTCCATTTGGTTCCTTTTAATTATTGCTGTTGGTGAAAAATCCGCTCAGGTCCATAGCGTCCTCATCCTCTTTTGAGCATCTAGGACAGACTCCGTCATTTTGAATTATAGCCGCAAAGACTATACCGCAGTCCACGCATCTTGCTATTTTGAACGTTTTAAGCTCTTTTGTATTTTTTTTTGCAAAGTTAAATATATCAAACATCGGCATGGAATGGATACTTTTCGTCTCGCAAACACTCTCACATAGGGCACATTTTATACATTTGTAGCTCTCAAAATTTATTGCATTTTTTAGTCTTGTCCCGCTAAGCGCCCCGGTAGGACATAGGTTATAGCATAGCTCGCAATTTATACAACCGTCGTCTATTATCTTATCGGTAGAAAATATCGGGTTTAGTCCATGCTCTTGCGAAATATTAAACATATCTAAAACAGCAAGTAGCCCTTCTCTATTTGAAGGCAGTTTCTTACTCCTAATCTCATCTAGTTCCACATATCCATCGCCAAAAACTACTGTATGCTCATCAGTTTTTGACTGCTCATTTATCTCTCTCGCAACAGAGATAATATTTTTCGAATTAAACGCTTTGAAAAACGATCTTCTATCTTTTACTGGCTCTACTTTTTGCGTTTCTGGCGTATCAACGGTCGTACCAATTCTACTGTCTAGTCCAAGTGATTTCGCATAGTCATTTACAACTCCAACGGTCTCAATAATACTATTTTTTATGCGGCTATCAAACTCACAAGCCTCACAATCTCCGATAGAAATCATAATGCCGTCTTTTTTAAAAGCCAGAATAGTCAGAAATGTCTGGACATCAAAAGCAGACAAACAAAATTCTGTTTGACGACAAGAAACCCTATTATCATTTGAATCTAAAAATTTGCCTGTAAAACCTAAAATATCTACTTTAGATGAATTTACAGCCTGAGTTGGACAAGCAGATATGCAAGCAAAACATGAAACACATCTATCGTTATCTAGTAACAACAGCTGTCCATCCATTTTTAGCGCTTCATAATGGCATGTTTCGACACATCTATTACATTCAGAGGACACACTTCTAGAATGAGTGCATGCGACGTAGTTGATACCTATTTTAGCCATTATGTTTATTTAACTCTTCAAAATCACTAAGTATAAACTCTAGCGATACTTCGCCGACATCTTTATAAAAAGGTGTTTTTGAGGAGGATGCTAGAGGCGGTAAAAAATGAAATGCGAAAGGTAGCAAGTGTTCTTTTAAAAACTCTTTTTGTATTGACGTAATCTTATCGGCATACTCCAATTCCCCTTTTTCTAAAGCCTCTAGCTCATGTTTTATCAATGTCATCATAAATTCAAACTCGATACCTATATGATCGCCGGAAACAACCCTTGCCGCTATCAAATCTGCTTCAAATCCGTATTTTTTATAAAAAACCGTCGTCTTATTTTCATCGCCTGACTCTATCATTTTATTTTCTGAAGTATAAAAACTCTCATAAGGAATCAGTTTTAATATGAACAGATCAACATACTCAACAGCCAAAAGCTCCGCAATCTCTTTGGGTGATTTTGTTTGAAACTCATCCCACTCGGCAGACAACCTAAACATATCGCTCATTAGCTCATCGGTTGAACATCCTTGCTTTATGATGTCAACAGTTTGCTCATCAATCTCTCTTGTCAACAGTCTAGAAAATAGCGTGTAGTAAATAATTCTAATTTTTGTTTTTTCTATTCGTTCCAATATATTGCCTTTAAAAATAATATTTTAGCGTTAGACTTCTTGGAGAATTCTAGTTTTAAGATGCGTTTCTCAAACAACCATAGCAATGGTCCCGTCATTGCAGTAGTAACAAGAGCCATGATAACAAACATTGCAAACAACTCTGGTCCAATAATTTTGAGTTCAAAGCCAATATTCAAGACAATTAGTTCCATCAAACCCCTAGTGTTCATAAGCGCCCCAAGAGACAATGATTCATACCATGAAAAACCCATAAATTTTGCAGTAAAAGCCGCACCAAAAAGCTTACCCATAATAGCCAAAGCAACCAAGATAAAGCATACACCCCATTGTGACCAATCTTCCATTAGTCCGATTTGAGTACGAAGTCCAGTTAGGGCGAAAAACAGTGGTAATAACACCAATAAACTAACATACTCAAGTTTTGGAGCCAATAAATCTCGCAATCTTGACTCTTTGCGAGACGGCATCATAGCGCCCGCCATAAATGCTCCAAATAAAGCATGAATACCAATTGCTTCGGTAATTAGCGAAGATATTAAAAGAATAGTTAATAAAATCGATACGCACCCCATATCCAATGTGTCATTATCGGCGTAATATCTTCCAAGCCATGCAAAAAAAGGTTTGACAGCATATATCATAAATAGCAGATAAATAGCAATTAGACCAATAGAAAGGATAGAAGCCAACATTGATGTAGATGATGAAATTGCTATAACAACCGCCAAAATATACCACGCAGTAGCATCGTCAGCGGCGGCACAGGTCAATGCCATCGAACCATGTCTCGTATTCGTCAACCCTTTTTCTTTTATAATCCTAGCAAGCACAGGAAACGCCGTAATACTCATTGCGATACCAATAAACATTGCAAAAGAAATAAACGAGGCGTTTGCTGGAGCAAAATCTTTGTACAAATACAGTGCAAACAAAACACCTAAAAAGAATGGAAAAACAATACTAAAATGGCTAATTACAATAGAAGGGCGAGTTTGGTCTCGCAAACTATGCCAATCAAGCTCCATCCCTATAACAAACATGAAAAAGACTAATCCGATTTGACTAACTATTCCAAGATTTCCAAGAGACGCTATAGGAAATATTACAGTTGAAAAATCAGGAAAAACGGCGCCAAAAAATGATGGGCCCAGAACTATTCCCGCAATAATTTCACCGACAACAATTGGCAATGCAACCTTTGTGACTACAAAACCAAAAATACGAGTAACAATCATAATGACAATAATTTGCAAAAGCAACAAAGCTAGAGGATGATGAAATTGCCTTAGTACAAGCTCTTTTAAATCAAAAACTACAGAATAGATCGATACTAGAGATAGAGAACCTTGAAGAATCTGCTGTCCGGAAAACATTTCTTGACCAAAAAAAATAGTCATAGTAATCGCTACTAAAAATAGTGCCAATATAGCGATATATAAAAATAATCCCCGCACGAACCTATCCTTTTTATTCAAAAACTGGCATAAGCCGTATTACGTAGTGTAGTAATTTTGAAGCTAACATAGTATGAAGTGCAGTCTGCAAAATGCAGACTGCAAGAGTTTATGCTTTTGGCATCTGATAGGCTTCTCTCGTTAGAGGTACCCAAGGTCGTTTAAGATGTATAGGTCGTCTGAGTCCTCCAAGTTTTGCAGGACGTGTTAGCTGATCTCTCCATGCTTGGAATATTTTCATATTCGTATCAATATTTACTTTGACATCACCTATCTTATCACCATCTCCGGCTTTTTCGATAAGCACTTTTTTATGCCAGCATTGCATACCACTTATCGGGTCAGGATTAGCCGCGAAAGTAGCATTTTGAAAGCTACCGCTCAAGCCATCCCAGTGAACATTAGCCATATCTTTATTGAATTCAGCATATGGCCAACCTTTTGGTCCAAATTCTTTTGTCTCTTTTGGTTCTTGAGGTTTAATGCCTTCTACATATTTTAGATTATATGTCGAACCATCTTTTTTGAGTTCAGATAAAGGTGCACCCGTACCTATCGGAATCAATGGATTTTCAAAACCTGGTATATTGACTTGGTTAACTAATCTCCATCTACCGGAGTGATGCGAACAAGAAAGTGTCCCTGGTAAATGCCCTTCAGTTGGCACACACATCG